>Ga0070699_100000558_pt1 | contig 35133 bp, 41 predicted proteins | sample KBSK1503metaG_FD_65473 | JGI IMG/M metagenome (GOLD analysis project Ga0070699, IMG submission 65473) | Corn, switchgrass and miscanthus rhizosphere microbial communities from Kellogg Biological Station, Michigan, USA - KBS K1-50-3 metaG | ecosystem: Host-associated > Plants > Roots >... | reverse complement strand
CCGTGTGTAATTCTTGCTGGACGGTTCCGAAAAACTGTTCGGTTACGAGACGTCTAATTGACTAAAGATCAATTAACTCGTAGCCGCCGTCCCGTGTGAACGGGGAGGCTGGCGGGAGTTCCCGAAGCTTCACCTCGCATGCTTGCGACGGTGCTCTGGTCGATCCATGCGAGGTGCTCGTCCTCGCGCGCATCCGAGTGCGCGCTCTGACTTTCGACGAACGACAGGATCCGCTCGCGCTTGACTTCCTCAAAGGCCAGGTATGTTGCGCCGAGGTGTTCGGCCTCGTGTTCGAAAAACCTGTCTCGGTCGCCAATTACGAGGACCGGGATGTGGCTCGAGTTCGCGCGAACTGCGAGGTGCAGACCGTTGTATTCGCCCAGCTTGAGCTCTGTGATCACCATGCTCGGCTGCATCTCCAAGTGGAACTTGGCGGCGCCGTACGTGTCGGCAGCGGTAATCCAATAGCCATGCGCGCTCAACCATTCCCGCAGGTCATTTGCGAGCGCCGGGGTCTGCGTGACGATCAAAATCTGGTGCCGACCGTTCATTGTTGGGGTTCCTGTCGGGTGGATACCTGAGCAAGGCTCCTGCCAGACGAAAACGTCAGGTCGCGGCCCACGGCTCCTCTTCGTCCTGCCGCCCAATTGGTTCATGTTTTTTCACCGGACGGTCGGAAATCCGGAGGAATTGAGGTAACTGACCCGCGACACGCCCGCCCGCCAGGCCTTCGAAATCGACAAGAAAAGTCGGCCTCCGAGGAGTGTTCTCCCAGGATGGTTATTTCCCGTTGGGCGGACGGCTGAGCTGTCCTCCATGAGCTGGTTGTCCGATAGGAAAAATGTGGGTTCCTCTCACACCGTTCAACGGACGGCCCTGTTGTACACGAAGGACGAGCAGGCCGTGCGCCTCGAGGTGCACGAACGCCCCGGCGAGCTGCGACTCATCGTCTTTGGCCCTGGAAACGAGCATCGCGTGTTTGACTTTCCAGACGGCAAGTCTCTAACGGAATACCAGGTGACCTACGAGCGCGGACTCCTGGACAACGGATTTCAGCTGCGGGCAATCGCCGAACGGCGCGCCGGCGCGGATCGTCGCACCTCCCCTCGCGGCAGCACCGACCGTCGCCGATAATCCCTCAGACGCCTTACGGAGTCGAGGGCGCAGTCTGAAATCGGGGTTCGGGCGCCGACGGGATCACCAGCCACGCGACGAGGTAGGCGATCACACCGAACACAATCGCGCAGGGTACGATCGTCAGCACGACCCACGCGACGCGCACGATAGTTGGATCGGCGCCGAAGTACTCCGCGAGCCCGCCGCAGACTCCGCCAATACGCCTGTCAGTCCGCGATCGCAGGAGCGGCTTTCGCGCACGTGCTGGAGCATCGATGACATCCGCGACGGGAATCAGCACCCACGCGACGAGATACGCGGCGATCCCGAGAACGATTGCGCCCGGCCAGATCGACAACACGATCCAGGCCACCCGCACGAACGTCACGTCAACCTCAAAATACGCCGCCAGCCCCGCGCAGACGCCACCGAACCGTCCTTCCGCCGGCCGCCGCGTGAGTCGCCGCGGAGACGACGGCGGCTGCACGGCCACGCCGCAGAAGGCGCAGAAGACCGACCCTTCCTGAATCTCTTTTGCACATTGCCGGCACGTCATCGTTTCGCCTCCATCTCTTCATCACATCCTACGGAGGATCGGGCGCAGAGGTTTCAGATCGGGGTCAGACCCTGGTGATGGCGCGTGTCAGGGTCTGACCCCGAAGTCCCAAGGCTAGTCCGGCAACTGGGGCAGAACGCCGCCGATGATGTCTTTCAGACGGCGCTGAACTTCGTTCCGGAGGCCCCGACGAACCGCCGCCGCCGCATCGATGCTCACCCGTGGCGCATCGAGCGTCCCGCGGATAGTGGCCGGCAACAGCACGCGGTTCCCTTCGCGGGTAAGACGGATCAAGTCGGTTCCCGCCTGGGCCGAGAGCGCTTCTGAGAGCGAGAGATCGGCGTGGCCATCGAGCGCTTTGTTGAGGATCGTCAAGGTGCCCTGCGCGACGAGGTCGAGATCCGCAGAATGCAGCGACAGCGCGGTGGCGGTGACCACCTGACGCGCGAGAGTGAATGAGGCGTCAATACGGTCAAAGTTATCAGCCGACGCGCTGGCCCCCGGCTCGGGTCGGCCGAAGAAGAGGATCACCGTTCGCACGAGACCCAGCCGCTTCATCGCTCCGCGTGTGATGGTGGCGTTGCCCTCTCCTGCCGACGCGGCGATCGCATCGCTGATGGTTGCACCTCGTCCACTGAAGGTGCCGGTGCCCGAGAGCCTGCCGCTGATTGTGTCAGGAACACCTCCGAACGCGGCAAGCAGTGCGACATCGAGATCTGAGATCTGCGCTCTCACGGTCGCTCTCAGCGTTTCTCCCGCATCGACGTCGAGCGCGCCCTCGTAGCGGCCGCCAAACAATTGAAATGTCGCGGGCGACAGCGTGATCCGATTCCCTTGCGCCACCAGCGTCGTCGCAAACTGCCGGACGTCCACGCCGCTCGCCCGCGCGTTCTCGGCGCTGATGCGCGCGACGAGGCGTCCCGGGAGCGCGATGGTCGTTCCTGTTCGCCGTGGCGTCGGTGGAGTGAATGCGTCGGCAAGCGCGAGCAGGTCATCGACGTCCACGCGATTGGCCTTGACCTGGAGCTGCGCATCGAAGCGGGGTGTGAGCTGCACCAATCCGCTCGCGTCGAGCAACGTCGCCCCTGACTCGGCGGTGAATCGGTCGAGATTCAAGTGTGCGCTCGACAGCGATGAATCAGCGGAGATCGTGATTTGCCGGCCGCGGCTCGCGATCGTGATGTTTCGCAGCGTGATGGCGCGGACTGAAATGATCTGGATGGCGGCGTCACCAGCTACCGGGGCGGCTGTGCCGCTTCCTGGCGCCGGGAGCGCGAAGGAAAGGGGCATCTCGATGCGGCTGTTCGAGACGATAACCTCCGCATCCTCGACCCGGCGCGACAGCAGCGGCCGCAAGCCGCTCGAGAGCTCCACGTCCGCGAGCGTCACGCGGACCGGGTCGCCGGCTCGAACGTCTCGAAGAGTGATCCCGGGGCGCGGGAACAACCGTGCGGCCGCGCTGCCGATCGTCACCGGCTGACCGAGCCAGCTCGTGGCCTGCCGCTCGAGCGCCAGGCGGATGCCGTCGCCGCTGAGAAACCAGTAAATGCCGCCGGCGGCAAGCGCTGCCAGGATCGCGACCGTAGTTACTCCGATTAGTAGGAAACGGCGCAATACGGTCTCAAGGGAAAATGTAACCCGTTTTCAGGCAGGTCTAAAGACCCGCCTCTGCGACATGCCCGAGCTGCCGGATATTCTGCTATATCTCCACGCCCTGGAGCCGAGGATTCTCGGTCGCCGCGTAACCGGCGTCCGCCTCGCCACCCCGTTTCTCCTTCGCTCCGTTCACCCGCCGCTCTCCGCGGTCGAAGGCAAAACGATCGTCGGGTTGCGCCGGCTCGGCAAACGCATCGTCATCGAGGCCGACGACGAACTGTTTCTCGTGTTTCATCTCATGATCGCGGGCCGATTCCGGTGGAAGCCCGCGGGAAAGAATATTCCGGGAAAGGTCGGTCTCTTCGCTCTCGATTTCGAGCATGGGTCGCTGATCGTGACCGAGGCCGGGTCAAAACGCCAGGCATCGCTGCATGTCGTGCAGGGGCTTGGCGCGCTGGCGCAGCACGATCCCGGCGGACTCGAAGTCATGACTGCGGACCTGCCGGTATTTGCGGAGGCTTTGCGCCGCGACAATCACACCGTCAAACGCGCGCTGACCGATCCGCATCTCTTCAGCGGTATCGGTAACGCCTATTCGGACGAAATCCTCCACGCGGCCCGCCTCTCACCGTTCAAACAGACATCCACGATGACCGATGAGGAGGTACGCCGGTTGTATGAAGCCGTTCGGCTGACGCTCCAGCAATGGACAGGCAGACTGCAGACAGAGGCAGGCGACGCGTTTCCGGAGAAAGTAACCGCATTCCGGGATGGCATGGCCGTTCACGGGCGGTACGGCAAGCCGTGTCCCGATTGCGGCGCGTCTGTTCAGCGGATCGTCTACGCCGCCAACGAAGCCAACTACTGCGCCAACTGCCAGACCGGCGGACGCCTGCTCGCAGATCGATCGCTGTCACGCTTGCTGCGTGAAGATTGGCCACGCACGCTCGAGGAGCTCGAACGGCGCAAGCGATGAGCGATTTCAGCGGCTCAAAGACCTCTCGTCGCCGCTCGTCACAGTCTTCTTCGTATCCTCGTGGTCGAGGATGATCGTGAACTGCGCTCGACACCGTGGGGTGAGATATCGCCTGGCGGTGTCGAGCATGTTCACCGACTGGTCAACGGTAAGCGCGCGCCCGTTCGGCAGCAGCCTTTGCGTCAGTTTGCCAGTCCCGCAGCCGACATCGAGCACCAGTTCGTCGCCGGCGAGCGGCAGCCGATCGATGAGGCGAATGCCCCACTGAACGTGTGGTTCCGAGAACCGTGATCGGTTTCCGCATTCCATTCGCGCGTAGGACGTGTAGGAGCAACCCCGATTTCATTCTCCCCGAGCGTTCCGGACAATGACATCGGTTTCGCAATGGCCTATCACGCGAAGGTTTCCGATGCGTTTGCGAAGCACCGGCAGTTCTTGTGGGATCTCTCGTACCGCATCACGGGAAGCTCTGTCGACGCTGACGCACTGCTCCGCGAGTGCTTCACCGGGGCGGTTGCGAGCCCGCTTCACGATCGCGACGCGGACTGGCTCGGACGCCTGACCACCATCGAGGCACGACTTGCAGTCTCCACCCTGCGTCACCGCAGGCACCGCGAGTATCCCGGGCACTGGTTGCCTGCACCGGTCGAAACAGGGGACGCGGCGTCGCAGACGGGTCGACCGGATGCTTCGGCAAGCGGTCCGCGCTATGACCTCGTCGAAAGTGGATCGTTCGCGTTTCTGATGGCCCTCGAAGGGCTCGAGCCCCGCGACCGGGCGATATTTCTCTTATGCGACGTCTTCGGACACGAGCCCTCGGACGCCGCAAGAATACTCGGCCCTGCACCAGCAGCCGCGAGGGCAGCCTTGGTGCGCGGCCGCCGGCTGATGCAGTCGTACGACCAGATCCATGTCCCACCCACCCCTGACGTCCAGAAGCGAACCGCGAATGTGCTGCAGCAATGCCTGTCGCACCTCCAGAACCGCGATAGCGGAAGCCTCGAGAAGGTGATCGCCCCGGATGCGCAGGCGCTCTATGACAACGGAGGTGAGTTTGTTGCCCCGGTTGCTCCGGTAAGCGGGAAGACCAGGATTGCCAGGATTCTCGTCAAGTTCGCGGAAGGCATGGAGCCAATGCGTTTCGATTTTCGCATGCTCAACGGACTGCCAGCAGCTGTCGGTGAATCCGCCGGCCGCCCGCGATGGGCGCGTCGATTCGTCTTCAGGATCGAGACGCGCGACGACGGTCTCGTGTCCGAGGTTCACACGATCACGGCGACCGTGAAGCTCGCTGCTGTGCGATTCGATCCGACCTGACGCCTTGTCCCCAGGCGGCGGCAACTCCCGATTTGGCAACTCCCAATTCCCAAGCCCCAACTCCCAAGAAGCTCGTTGTCCCGATACCGTTCGCCTTGGGAGTTGGTAGTTGGATGTTGGGAGTTGAGAGGGAAACCGGGTTTAATTTCGGAGAGTGCCCAGAAAGCTACACTCGGTTGTCCTGTTGGCGGCGGTCGTGTCCCTCGCCATCGCCTGGTCAGCGGTCGTACATGCCCAATCACAGGAGCTACGGTGGGGCGGCGACGCCGAGGGAGGTGCGCCGTTCGTTGAAGCCGATCCAGGCGATCCGACGCGTGTCGAGGGATTCGACGTCGATGTCGCCACCCTTCTCGCCACCGGACTTGGCCGTGTGCCTCGATTTATTCAGACCGGTTTCACGACCCTTGACGCGGCAACGGCGCGCGGCGACTTCGAGGTCGGACTCAGCGGCATCGAAGATACTCCGACCCGCCGGTCTCGCCTCGCGGTCACGATTCCGTACTACGAGTTCCGCGAAATCCTGACCGTCCGCAACGTCGACCGCGATCGGTTCCGTTCGCTGGCGGATCTTCGCGGGCGCCGCGTCGCGACGCTCGGGGCGACGCTCGCCTATGACCTGCTCGTCGACGCCCAGGCTCGCGACGGCATTATGCCCGTCACGTACGAAGACGACGTGCACCCGTATTCCGATCTGGCGCTTGGACGGGTCGATGCGGTGGTGCTGGATTTCATCCTTGCCCGGCGCGGCGTGCTCAGGGACGCCAGCCTGTTCAACCAGCCGCAGCCTCTGGCTGTCGGACACTACGTGGGCGTTCTCGCCCCCACTCAGACGGCGTTGCGCGACCGGATGAACGAAATCCTGCGACGCGCCATGCGCGACGGCCGGCTCGAGGCGATCTTCAGGCGCTGGAATGTGTGGAACGAGGATCAGCCGCGCCTTTACGCACAAATGCTGGGGGGAAGTGGGCAGGGGTTAGGGGTTAGGGGTCAGGGGTTAGGGGTTAGCGGTCAAGGGTTAGGGGTTAGGGGTCAGGGGGAATTGGCACCCAATGCATGGGAGGCGGCGTGGCGTTATCTGCCCGCGCTCCTGAACGCAGCGCTGATCACCGTGGTGTTGTCCTGTCTCTCGATGTCGCTTGCCGTGGGCGTGGGCGTGCTCATCGCGAGCGGCCGCATCTACGGGCACAGCTCGCTGCGGGCCGCGCTGACGATCTACGTCGAGGTGATTCGCGGCACGCCGCTCCTGCTGCAGCTCTTCGTCCTGTATTTCGGGCTTGCACCCTTCATTCAGCTGCCGGCGTTCCTGGCCGCGCTGCTCGGCCTCGGACTGAACTACGCCGCGTATGAAAGCGAAATCTATCGCGGCGCGCTCGAGGCCGTGCCGCAGGGGCAGCTTGATGCCGCGCGCACGCTCGGATTCACCCAGCGGCAGATTCTCGTCCTTGTGCGCGCGCCGCAGGCGTTCCGGCTCGCGCTCGCGCCCATGACCAACGACTTTGTGGCGCTGTTGAAAGACACCTCACTCGTGTCGGTCATTACGGTCGTCGAGCTGACGAAGCAGACGTCGATCTTTGCGGCCAACATCGGCAGTTGGGTTTTACCAGGGGCGATGTGTGCGGCGCTGTATCTCGCCCTGTCGCTGCCGCTGGCGCGGATCGCGCGGCGCATCGAGCGCGGATGGCGGCGGGCGTGACCGCCGTACTCGAGATCACATCGCTCGAGGTTCGCCGAAGCGGGCGGCCAATCGTCTCAGGCATCTCGTTTTCGGCATCACGCGGCGAGGTCGTCGCGCTGATGGGCGCATCCGGCGCAGGAAAGACGACGATCCTGCGCGCGATCGCAGGACTCGATCCGATTGGCGCCGGCACAATCGTTCTCGATGGCATGACGCTGAAGCCGGGGAGCCTCCAGCGCGGTCATACCCTTCGGGAGCTGCACCGCCGCGTCGGCATGGTGTTCCAGTTCCACCATCTATTTGCCCACATGAGCGCGCACAAGAATGTGTGGCTCGCACTCGTCCACGTGATGCATCGTCCTCTCGCGGACGCAGAAGCACGTGCCCAAGAGCTGCTGGTCAGCCTCGGCGTTGGCGACCGCTCAGCAGCACTGCCGCACGAATTGTCGGGTGGAGAAGCGCAGCGTGTCGCGATTGCCCGCGCGATTGCCGTCGAGCCTCCACTCTTGCTGATGGACGAGCCGACCGCCTCTCTTGATCCCGCACGGCGTCAAGAGTTGGCCGCGACGCTGCGCCAGCTCGCGGCGCAGGGCCGTACGATCGTCATCGCCACGCACGACGCCGATTTCGCGCGCGCGACCGCACATCGCGTCCTCATGATCGAGGATGGACGAATTCGTAATGTATCCTGAGGGTAAATCCCAGATCCCAGTCCCAAATCCCAAATCCCAAGGAACGTGGGCAGACCTTTGGGTCGTTCAGGAACCATGACACCAGCTCCTCTTCAGACAGATTCGATTTACGTCGAGGTCGATACGGCGCGAAAGATTCGCCACAAGAACAAGCTGTACTACCGCTTCAACCACTGGCCGATCTGGGTTTTCGTGTTCTTCATCGCGCCGGGACCGCTCACGTTCGATTTGTTCGAGCATGGCTTCGATCGACGGCTTTCGATCTGGCTGGGTTGCGTAATCGTTGCGACCGGGATCGCGGGCATTCGGGGCAAATTGCCGGGATGCGAGCCACGGCCGTACATCATCAGGTTCACCGAGGATCGGCCGAACCCGCTCTATCGACGCGTGTGCTACACCACGGCGTGGGGCGAAGTCGCCGCGTTCGCGGTGTTGAACATCGCCGGTCTCGCATACGCGCTCATCACTGGCATGTGGCGCCTGAAACAAATGTACGACGTGGCGTATTTTCCGATTGCGGGCACCATGTGGGCGCTGGGTGCCTTCGGACTCCTCCCGCGTGTGAAGCGGTCGACACAGGGAGAGGGGCACGAGCGACGCTATTTCTACGGGTCTGTCTGGGCGGTCGCGATCGCCCACCCGATTCTATGGCTGCTGTGGAAAGTGGTGCCCGCCAGTCGCGTGGGCGACGCCGTCAAGCTCGCGGTATTTGTCGGCGTTCTCGCGATCGTTGGCCACATGTCGCGCCGCGGTCTCCTCCCGCGCACACGCCCAATCGTTCCAGGCGAATGGGCGGTGTCGGATTGATCCTGACAACCCCCAATCTCCAACTTCCAACTCCCAAGACGATTGGTTATTGGGACAACGGGCTCCCTGGGAGTTGGGAATTGGGAATTGGGAATTGATTTGACTGAAGGCTACGAAGGCTGGGACGACTACGCGCCGTTCTACGACTGGGAGAACGCGCGAACGCTCGGCAGGCGCGACGTTCCCTTCTGGCGCAACCTTGCACTGCAGGCCGACGGACCGGTCCTCGAACTTGGCTGCGGCACCGGGCGCATCTCTATTCCTCTCGGTCGCGCCGGCGTCTCGATCGTGGGCATCGATCGATCGGAGCCGATGCTCGCCCGTGCCCGCCAGCGGATCCGGCGCGCCCGGCTCGTTGGACGTGTCCGATTGATCCGCGGCGACATCCGATACCTGCCCTTTCTCACCGCCAAGTCTCGCCGTAGCTTGCCGCGCGGGGTTGTCGCGGCAAGCGAAGGCGGATTTTCGCTCGTGGTAGCGCCGTACGGCGTGCTCCAGTCGCTGCTCCGCGAGCGCGATCTGGCCGCCACGCTCGAGGCCGTCGCGGGCGTGCTTCAGCCCGGTGCGACGTTCGGGCTCGAGCTCGTGGCCGACCTGCCGTCCTGGAAGGAGTACAAGAAACGCGTCAGCCTCTCTGGCTGGCGGGGCGCCCGCGGCGGAGCGCATGTGACCCTCGTCGAGACCGTGCGTCAGGATCCGGCCCGCCACCTGACGACCTTCGACCAGCAGTTCATCGAGCGGCGCGGATCGCGCCGCCGGATCCACCGGTTCGCGCTGACGTTTCGGACCTTGTCGGTGCCGCAGATGACGAGCCGTCTGCGGAAAGCCGGTTTTGAAATTACCGCGCTGCTCGGCGATTATCGCGGAGGGCCCTGGGATCCCCGTGCGGACGTCTGGATGATTCTTGCGCGCAGGCCCCTCGACTCCGCTCGGGACAAGCCCCTCGACTTCGCTCGGGGCGAGCCGGCGGTCCGCGCGTGTTAGAATCGCAGGTCGCTTTTCCCTTTTGTTTTCTGGAGTTTCCGCATGTCAGGCCATTCCAAGTGGGCAACAATCAAGCATAAGAAGGGCGCCGCGGACGCGAAACGCGGCAAGGTCTTCACCCGCATCATCAAGGAATTGTCCGTGGCCGCCCGCGCCGGGGGTGGCGATGTCGACATGAATCCGCGCCTGCGGACGATCGTGGCCGATGCCAAGGCGGCCAACATGCCGCGCGAGAACATCGAGCGCGCCATTCGCCGCGGCACCGGAGAGGAGCCTGGCGTCTCGTACGAGGAAATCACGTACGAGGGGTATGGACCTGGTGGCGTCGCGCTGTTGATCCAGACCCTGACCGACAACAAGAACCGCACCGTCGGAGAGATCCGCCACACGCTCAGCAAGCACGCAGGGACTCTGGCCGCCGAGAACAGCGTCGCGTGGCTGTTCTCGAAGAAGGGTCAGGTCTTCGTCGAAAAGGGGAAGGTCGACGAGGAGAAGCTCCTTACGGCGGCCCTCGATGCCGGCGCCGACGACATGAACGACGACGACAGCGCGTGGGAAATCGTGTGCGCGCCCGCGAATTTCGAAGCGGTGAAGAGCGCGGTGAAGGCGCTGGGCATCGAGCCCGCCAGCGCTGAGATTGCCATGGTGCCGAAAAACTACGTGAAGCTCGTCGGCAAGGAAGCGCAGCAGATGCTGCGGCTGATGGAAGCGATCGAGGACCACGATGACGTCCAGCACGTCTGGGCGAACTTCGACATCGAGGAGAAGGAGATCGAGGCCTCCCTCGCGTGAGAATCTTCGGCATCGATCCTGGCTCCGAACGCACCGGTTACGGCTGCGTGGAGACGGATGGACGCCGGCATCACCTCGTCGCCTGCGGTGCAATTACCGCGCACCAGGCCGACTCGTTTCCACACCGCCTTGCCCGGATTCACGCCGAGCTCTCCGTGCTCCTTGCGTCGCTACATCCTGACTGCGTCGCCATCGAGAATCTCTTCTACGCGACGAACGTCCGCAGTGCGTTGAAGCTCGGTCACGCGCGTGGGGTAGCGATGCTTGCTGCGATTCAAGCCGGCTGTGAGGTGGTCGAGTACACACCGGCCGAAATCAAGCGCGCAGTCGTCGGGTACGGACGCGCCGAGAAGCACCAGGTGGGGCAGATGGTGAAGCTGCTCCTCGGTCTTGCCGCCGCGCCATCGCCGCACGACGCCGCCGATGCCCTGGCCGTCGCGATCTGCCATATGCATTCGATGGCACCGGCCGGGATTCGGGACTCGGGACTCGGGATTCGAACTCCAAGCTCCAACTCCCGAATCCCGAATCCCGAACCCCGAGTCCCGGCCAAGCACCCTCGCACCTGGCGCCAGTACCGTCCTCCCACCCAAGGATGATTGCGTTTCTTCGAGGACGGGTTCTCGACAAGTTTCCGAACCGGATCATCCTCGACGTGAGCGGCGTCGGCTATGAAGTCCACGTGCCCCTGTCCACCTACTACGAGATCGGTGAAGTCGGATCGGATGTGTCGCTGCGCGTGCACACGCACGTGCGCGAAGACACGCTGCAGCTGTTTGGATTTCTCACGCCGCTCGAGCAGCTGCTCTTCCAGCGGCTGATCGCGATCAGCGGAATCGGTCCGAAGCTGGCGGTGGCGGTCCTGTCGGGGATCGACAGCCGTGAGCTCGTCGTCGCGGTGCAGCGTGCCGACGTTGCGCGTCTGACGCGGATTCCGGGTGTGGGCAAGAAGACAGCGGAGCGAATGGTGCTCGAGCTGAAGGATCGGCTCAAGGACGTCGCGCCGGCACCGGAAGCCGAAGGCGCGCAGCCATCAACCGGCGATCGTCTGCGCAACGACCTCATCTCGGCGCTCGAGAACCTGGGCTATCATCGCCCGCTGGCCGAAAAGGCCGTAGATGCCAGTCACACGTCAGATGGCGGCGCCACATTCGAGGATGCACTCAGGAGCGCGCTCCGGGAATTGATGCGATGAACGACCCTTCGACAGGCTCAGGGTCGTCCCGAGGACCGTCGAGGGACGATCGCCTCGTCACCGCCGGACCCGTCGACGACGACGCGCAGTATGAAGCGGGATTGCGCCCGCGATCGCTGGCCGAGTACATCGGGCAGGATCGCGTGCGCGACAACCTGCAGGTGTCGATCGAAGCGGCGCGCGGGCGGAAGGAAGCGCTCGATCACGTCCTCTTGTACGGTCCGCCCGGCCTCGGAAAGACGACGCTCGCCTACGTCATCGGCAACGAGCTTGGCGTGCCTGTGCGGGCGACCGCCGGACCGGTAATCGAGAGGGCGGGTGATCTCGTCGCGCTGCTCACGAACCTCCTGGCGCACGAGGTCCTCTTCATCGACGAGATTCATCGCATGGCACCGGCCATCGAAGAGGTCCTCTATCCCGCGCTGGAGGACTACGAGGTCGACATCATCATCGGGTCCGGCCCCAGCGCCCGTTCGGTCAAGGTACCGCTGCAGAAGTTCACGTTGATTGGCGCCACGACCCGCGCCGGTCTCCTGACCGGGCCGCTCCGCGCGCGGTTCGGCATCGTCCATCGCCTGGATTTCTACCAGGACGGCGATATCGAGGAGATCGTCCGCCGCTCGGCGCGAATTCTCAACGTTCCCCTGGATGGGGACGCATCGACCGAGATCGCGCGGCGATCGCGCGGCACGCCCCGCATCGCGAACCGGCTGCTGCGGCGGGTGCGCGACTACGCGCAGGTCCGCGCCGACGGGCGCATCAGCGGGGACGTCGCCCGCGCGGCGATGACGCTCCTCGAGGTCGACGACCACGGCTTCGACGAAGTCGACCGGAAGCTGCTGCGCACCATCATCGACAAGTTCAGTGGCGGACCGGTAGGCGTCAACAGCATCGCCGCCGCCATCAACGAGGAAAGAGACGCGATCGAGGACATCTACGAGCCGTTCCTGATTCAGGCGGGCTTTCTCGATCGCACGCCGCGCGGCCGTGTGGCCACGGCACGCGCGTACGAGTATTTCGGGCTCACCGCGCCCGGGAGGGGCTCTGGACTGTGGTAATCGATCATTCCGGCGCGGGCAGCCTTCGCCGCGCCCGTATTTCCAGCCTTGCGACGTTCGTTCCGCCGAGGCTGCTCACCAACGCGGACCTCGAGAGACTGGTCGAGACGACGGATGAATGGATCCTGCAGCGGACCGGCATCCGCGAGCGGCACGTCGTCGATCCCGGCGTCGCGACATCAGACCTGGCCGCCGAAGCGTCGCGCGAGGCCATACGCCGCGCCGGGCTGACGCCCGCGGACATCGACTTCATCGTCGTCGGCACGACCACGCCCGACATGATCTTTCCGAGCACCGCCTGTCTGGTACAGACGAAGATTGGCGCGACGCACGCGTGGGGATTCGATCTCGGCGCCGCATGCTCGGGCTTCACGTATGCGCTGACGACGGCGGCGCAGATGATCTCGTCGGGCGCGAGCAAGCATGCGCTCGTGATCGGCGCCGACGTGATGTCCAGCATCATCGACTACACCGACCGCACGACCTGCGTGCTGTTCGGCGACGGCGCGGGCGCCGTCGTGGTCGAGGCATCAGACGATGATCGGATCGGGATCATCGATTTCGAGAACTATGTGGATGGCAGCGGTGGCGAAGCGTTGTGCATGCCGGCGGGGGGTAGCCTTCGCCCCGCCTCGCACGAAACCGTCGACCAGCGGCTGCACTACGTCAAGCAGGATGGGGCGACCGTGTTCAAGTTCGCCGTGCGCAACACCGAGGAAGCGGCCATGCGAATCCTCGACCGCAACGGCGTCAAGCCATGCGAGATCGATCTCTTCGTCTCGCACCAGGCCAACCGCCGCATCATCCAGTCGGCGACCCAGAAGCTCGGCATTCCTCCAGAGAAAGTCGTCATCAACATCGAGCGGTTCGGCAACACCACTGCGGGCACGATTCCGCTGGCGTTGAACGACGCCGTGGAGGAGAAGCGTCTGAAGGAAGGCGATTTGCTTCTCCTCGCGTCAGTCGGCGCTGGCTTCACGGTCGGCACGGTGTTGATGCGATGGGGTCTTAAGCATTAGGTAAATCCCAAATCCCAAATCCCAAGGAGAGCGCTCGCGATCAGTTATCTTGGAGTTGGGAGTTGGGAGTGGGCGTGGTCAGATTACGTTCGTTGTCGTCAGCTCAGCAGCAGCGTCTCAAAGCGCTTCGCCACATCTCCGAGCTGCTCGACTCGGCCTTCGTCGTGCCGGGCACAACCTACCGCATCGGGCTCGATCCGATCATTGGCCTCGTGCCGATCGTCGGCGATCTTGCCTCACCGCTCTTCACCATCGGCGTTTTGTGGCAGGGCCGCGACCTCGGGATCCCGAAGGTCGTCCAGCTTCGCATGATCTTCAATGCGGCAATCGATGCGCTCATCGGCGCGATACCGGTGGCCGGGGATCTGTTCGACTTCGCGTGGAAATCGAACAAGATGAACCTGGCGCTGCTGGAGCGTCATGCCTACGAAGAGCATCGCGCCAGCGCGGGCGACTGGATCTTCGTCGTCGCGATGATCCTGCTCGTCCTGCTGATTGCGGCGGTCCCGTTCATCGTTGCCGGGTGGCTGATTGCGACGATTGGCCGGTTCATTCGCTGACATGCCCGCCCGTGTCTTTCTGCTCTCGCCCGCGAATTGCGGCGGCATCCGCGCGCGGATGATGGTTTCGCCGAAAGCCGGCTTCGACCTCGCCTGGCAGCTGCAAAGCACCGCTGGTGCGCCTCTTGGCGATGTGTTCAGCTTCGTCAGCGGTCTGTACTTTCGCGGGAAACTGGCGTACGCGCGGCGATTCGCGCGTCCACCGGACCCGTCGGAACCTGTGGCTGCCGGGGGTGTGCTGGTCATCACGCCGAACGCAGGCCTCAGGTCTGCCGACACGCCGGTCACGATTGACTCGTTTCGCGGCTTTGCGGAGGTCGATATCGATCTGCGCAACGTCAAGTATCGCGCGCCGCTCGAGCAGGCAGCGCGGGCGCTGCTGTCGGCCATCGGTACCGAGTGCGAGGTCGTGCTGCTTGGCAGCGTTGCGTCGGGCAAGTACGTCGATCTGCTGCTGCCGATTTTCGGCGAGCGCCTGATGTTCCCCCCTGACTTCGTCGGCAGGGGAGACATGAGTCGCGGCGGACTCATGCTCCGCTGCGCCGCGGCGGGCCTCGAACTGCCGTACGTGCCGCTCGCCGGCGCGATCAGACACGGACAGCGCCCGGCCAAGCTGGAACCACTCAGACCACGAAGGACGCCCAAATAGTTCGTGTCCTTCGTGGTTGAAATCTCATGTCGACATCGCCGCGCGTACAGATTCCGACGGACGTCAACGACGCGAAGCTGGTGATCGCGGGGCGCGAGGTGCGTCTCACAAACCTGCAGAAACCCTTCTGGCCTGAGCGGGGTATTACGAAAGGCGCACTAATCCAGTACTACGCAGACATTGCGACTGTCCTGCTTCCTCACATCCGGGACCGCGCGATGGTAATGAAGCGGTATCCGCATGGTGCCGCAGGCGAATTCTTCTTCATGAAGCGGGCGCCGGTACCACGTCCCGCGTGGATCCGCACGTGCGCCATCGAGCACGAGTCCGGCAACGTCATCGATTTCCCCGTCATCGACGACATGCCCACGCTGCTCTGGCTGATCAACCTGGGGTGCATCGACCTCAATCAGTGGTACGCACGATGTGACGATATCGATCGTCCCGACTATGTCCACTTCGATCTCGACCCCGGGCAGGGCGCGACTTTCGATCAAGTACGCGAGTCGGCGGTCATCGTCGGCGACGCACTCACATCGTTGACGATGAAACCGCTGGTCAAGACGAGCGGCTCGAAGGGGCTTCACATCTACGTTCCGATCGTTCGCGGATCGGTGCAGAAGGCGGTGTGGACGTTCGCCAAGGCGCTCGCCGTGGCGCTTGCCTCTCGACATCCCGCGCTGATGACATCGGAGTATCGCGTCGCCAAGCGACCTCGCGGACGGGTGCTGGTCGACTACAACCAGAACGCCTGGGGGCGAACACTTGCGAGCATCTACTCGGTGCGACCGACACCACTGGCGACCGTTTCAACGCCGCTCGAATGGTCGGAGGTGGCGCACGGCGTCCGCATCGAGGATTTCCGGCTGGACAACGTGCGCGAGCGGATTGCGAAGGTTGGCGACCTCTGGAAGCCGCTGCTCGCCGCGCGAGGACGCACGGACTTGAGCAAGTATGTCTAGGGAGCGCCTTTCACTGTCACCGTACCACCGAGACACCGGGACACCGAGAAACTCATTCCTGTTTTGCCCTCGGTTCCTCGGTGCCTCGGTGTTTCGTCGCGGTCAAAAGCAGTCCAGATTGTTAGGGATCACTCGCCGAGCAGCTCGCCGATCGGTTTCAGATCCTCGATGCGATCGCAGAAGGCCTTGACGACGACGAGCATCGGAACCGCGAGCAGCGTTCCCCAGATTCCCCAGACGAAGCTCCAGAAAATCAGCCCGACGAAAATCGCGATCTCATTCGTCCGCGCCGTACGACTGGTGAGCCACGGCGTGAGCAACCACCCCTCGATGGTCGTGATGGCGACCGAGACACCGGAGACGTATACCGCCATCTCCACCGTGCCGAACTGCACGAAAGCGGCGACAGCCGTGGCGGCCGCGACGATCACCGGTCCCAGATACGGGACGCTGTTGAAGACGCCCGCCGCAATGCCCCAGACGCCCGCGTAGTGCACGCCCATGAACCTGAAGGCCACCCACGTGGCGACCCCGACCGCGACGCTGGTGACGACGCGGACGAGCAGGAATTTTTCAATCTGTGAATCGATCTCGTTGAGGATCTGCACCGTGATCTTCTTCTTCTCGAGAGACGGCCCGACCAGCTTGACCATTTTGCGCTTGCAGAGATCGCCAGACGCGAGGAGGAAGAAGACGAAGAACACGACGAGCGTGGCCTGGCCGGCAAAGGCGAGGACGCTTGCCGATCCTCCGGTCAAGTAGCCGCGAACATCGATCGTAGGCTCCTCGATCTGCACCCGCTGCACGCCGGCGCTCACCGGGTTCCGCCCGGTCGCTTCATCCGCGGTCTTCTGAAGCTCGTCGGCCGCCTGTTGCACCTGCTGGATCGTGCCGGGTTCGCCGCGTCCGCGACGCATGGCCACGCGCAGCTTCGTCGCCGCGGCCGGCAGCTCCGACACCATCGCGGCGGCATCGTCCGAAAGCGTATAGCCCGTGTACAAAATGCCGCCGGTGAGCGATGTGATCACGAGTGCCGACGCAATGGCGCGGTGGATGCGGATTCGTGTCATCGCGACGACAATCGGCTCGAGCGCGTAGCTCATCAGGACGCTAAGAACGATCGGGATGAACACCTCGCTCGCCAGGTAGAGGACGGCAATTGCCGCCGAGGCGGCGATAATCGTGAGCGCGACGCTGCGGAGTTTCAGGTCCATCGGCGCCATGGTCGGCGGCTCGGGTTCATGGGCGCGGCGAAGGAGGTCGTGTGCGCGATCAGCCATGGAGATCCTGAGGCGTGACGGCGAGTCCGGCGCGTTCCTGGAGCGCCTTGTTGATGGCAACGGCGGCCTTCGCGCCCTCGGCGGCGGCGACGATCGCGAACTGGACATCGCGCGACGCATCGCCGACCACGTAGAGGCCGGGCACGCACGTCTGACCGAGAGTGCCGGTCTTCACGATCCCTTGCCGGGTGACCTCGCATCCGAGACGCAGTGCCAGATCGCACTGCGGGCTCTGGCCCGCCGAGAAGAAGATCGCCTCGCACGGCACCGTCGCGCCGTCGGTGAACACAATAGCGCGGACGTGCTGTTGTTCGCGGTCGACGCGCGCGATCGAAGCTGAACGGATGGTGATGCCTTCGTTCGTGAGCTTCCGGCGGTCGGCGCTTCGTATCCGCGACGGTCCGTTGGTGCAGAGCAGGACGTCGGACGTCCACGTCTTGAGCGAGAGCGCCAGCCCTGCGCCGCTGGTCCCGCGTCCAATGACCGCTATCGTCTTGTCCCGTTCCTCCCATCCGTCGCAGTACGGACAGTGGTGCACCGTGACGCCGTAGCACTCATCGATGCCGGGGATGTCGGGTACGTGATCCCGAACGCCGGTTGCGATGAGGGCGGTGCGAGCCTGGATCTTCTGTCCGCTATCGAGGGTGGCCTCGAAGGGACCGCCGACGCACGCGAGGTCGGTGACCCTCGAATGACACGGCTCGATCCCGTAGGCCTGCAGCTCCGCGCGCCCGAGACGAAGGAGTTCGAGCGGCGGCGTACCGTCGCGCGTCAGGTATCCGTGCAAAGCGACCGATCGCGCGTTGCGTGGCTGCTCCACATCGCACAGCAGCACCTGCCGGCGACAGCGGCCAAGCACCAGCGCTGCGCTCAGTCCAGCTGGACCGCCGCCGATGATCAAAACATCCAACACGCGCCGGCTGAAGTGCAAGGCCCCGGCCATAAAATTGCTGAGCCGTGGTCCTCACAATGAAATTCGCCAATGCGCAGGTCGCATGAACGTTGACGAATTCGATTTCGAGCTGCCAGACGCCCTGATCGCGCAGGATCCGCCGAAGGAGCGCGGCGGATCTCGTCTGCTTGTCGTGCATCGTACCGGTGGCATCGAACACACGGCGTTCGCGAATCTGGCGGAGTACCTGGTTCCAGGCGACCTGCTCGTCGTCAATAACACACGCGTCTTTCCCGCGCGTCTGCTTGGCCATCGGGCTCCGAGCGGCGGCGGAGTCGAATGCTTGTTGCTCCGTCAACACCCAACTTCCAACGCCCAACTCCCAAGGAGCCCTGAACCCCCGGATCCCGGATCCCGGATCCCGGATCCCGACAGTGATGCGCAGCTCTGGGACGCCCTTGTGCATCCCGGCCAGAAATTGAAGCCGGGCGGGCAGGTCGTATTCGAGCGTGACGGGGTGCGCATACATGGCGAGGTGCTCGCGATGCACTTCCAGGGTCGCAGGACGATCCGTCTCTGGACCGACCACCGTGGCGGGATTGCTGATGCAATCGATCGCGTCGGGCACATGCCGCTGCCGCCCTACATCAAGCGCGGCGATGCGGCGTCGGACAGGGAGCGCTACCAGACCGTTTATGCGCGCGAGCGGGGATCGGTGGCGGCGCCGACGGCCGGCCTCCATTTCACCGCCGCGCAGCTGGCGTCGCTCGCGCTACGCGGCGTCGAGCGGGTTGAGGTGACCCTGCACGTCGGCTACGGCACGTTCAAGCCGGTCAAAGTCGATCGCGTCGAGGACCACGTCATCGATTCAGAGCGATTCGTCGTGCCGGCCGAAACCGCCGGCGCCCTGACGCGCGCGAAGCGGGAGCGTCGCCGCATCATCGCCGTCGGGACGACAAGCGTGCGCACCCTCGAATCACTCGTGATCCGCGAGGATGGAGAAGTCATGGCCGCCAGCGGCGAAACGCTCCTCTTCATCCGCCCCGGCCACCAATTCGAACTCGTCGACGCGATGATTACGAACTTTCATCTGCCTCGCTCATCACTGTTGATGCTGGTTTCGGCACTTGCCGGCAGAGAACGGATTCTTGCCGCGTACCGCGAGGCTGTAGAGCACGGGTACCGCTTCTACAGTTATGGAGATGCGATGTTGATCCTGTAGGGGGTAGGGGTTAGGGGTTAGGGGTTAGGGGGTTAGGGCTGTCATTGGCACAAGTCGGAAGGATTCAGTCATGACTCGTCATCGCCCCCGCTCAAGCGAGCCGATCAACCCGTTCAACATCCGGCCGACTTCTTCGGCATCTTCAATGATCGTCTCCGCTTCCTCGACGCGGATGATCTTGACCCGCTTCGCGAGTTCTACCTGTGTTTGGAGTTCGTTGTTAGAACCAGTCGAGTATCGAAGATGGTGCACGTACTCCAGCGTGTGATGTCGGCCGTACCCTTCGGCGATGTTCGATGGAACGGAGACACACGACTTGCGAATCTCACGTCCAAGCACGAGTTGATCGTCGAGTGTGAAGCGCTTCGTCAGTAGATAGCAGTGCTCGGCGAGCGTCATCGATTTCTGCCAAACAAACAGATCGCGGAACGAGTTGATGTCGGTCATGGCTAAGGCGATTCGCATGATGGTTGCCGCGAGAAAATCGGCCGATATCCTTCGCTATCCGGGGATGGGTCGCAAACGTTGCGACATGAAACGCGCTCGGAGTCTTCCCAAACTGCGCGCGCCCGCCTAATGACTTCCGCCTAAACAGCCCTAACCCCTAACCCCTAACCCCTGACCCCTGACCCCTGACCCCTACCCCTGACCCCTGACCGTTCCACTAACCCCTTCCCCCTGACCCCTAACCCCTAACGCCTGACCCCTTCCCCCTGACCCCTAACCCCTATTAATGTTTCGCGATGGCATTTCGCTACGAAGAATTTGATCTGTCCGGCGTCCGCACATATCCCCTCGCGTCGCGGCAGAGTAAGGCGCGCGCAGAGGATTTCGCGCGGCCTGTCAAGGCGGGCAGTTCATTCAACACCTGGTTTGATTCGCTGCCGTCCATCCTGGGCGCGGCGGACGTCCGCCGCGTTGTCGATGCGCTCGTTGCTGCGAAAAAGCGCGGCGCGGGGATCGTATGGGGGATTGGCGCGCATGTCATCAAGACCGGCGTCTCGCCGGTGCTGATCGATCTCATGGAACGTGGGTACGTTTCCGCGCTTGCGATGAACGGCGCGGGCATCATTCACGACTTCGAGATCGCGTTGTGCGGCGCCACGTCCGAGGATGTCGACGAGGCGCTTGGTCCGGGCCGGTTCGGGATGGCGGACGAGACGGGTACGCAGTTGAACGAAGCCATTGCCGCCGCGCGTGCTGCGCGAAAGGGGCTCGGCGAAGGTGTCGCGGAGTTTCTCGCACGGAGCACTCCGCCCCATGCGGCGCGCAGCCTGTCCGTCGCCGCCTACCGGCTGGGCATTCCCATCACCGTCCACGTCGCGCTGGGGACCGACATCATTCACATGCACCCGGCCGCATCGGGCGCCGACATCGGCGACACCAGCCTGCGTGACTTTCGCTACTTCACGACCTGCGTGGCGCAACTGACGGGTGGCGTGTATCTGAACTGCGGGTCGGCGGTGATTCTTCCGGAGGTGTTCCTCAAGGCGGTCGCGCTCGCCCGAAACAATGGGGTCTCCCTCGAGGGGCTGACGACGGTCAATATCGATTTCATGCGGATGTACCGCCCGCAGACGAATGTGGTCAGTCGCCCCGTCGCCGGGACGAATGGCGCCGGCATTTCGCTGATCGGCCACCACGAGATTCTGATTCCTTTAATCGCGGCCGCGATTGTTGAGAGGGGTTAGGGGACAGGGATTAGGGGTTAGGGGTTAGGGATTAGGGACCCCTGACCCCTATCCCCAAAGCCCTGACCCCTATCCCCTGACCCCTAACCCCTGACCCTGACCCCTAACCCCTGACCCCTGACCGCTAACCCCTGACCCCTAACCCCTATCCCCTGACCCCTAACCCCTATCCCCTGACCCCTAACCCCTATTAAGATCGTTGGTTCGTGCCGGAGTAGCTCAGCCGGTTAGAGCACGCGTCTCATAAGCGCGGGGTCGGCAGTTCGAGTCTGCCCTCCGGCATATCAAACCTCCAACGCCCAACTACCAACTCCCAAGCAGCTTGAAGTTGGCAGCAATTGTCTTGGGAGTTGGGTCTTGGGAGTTGGGAATTGACAGCCCTCCACCAACGCGTTCGGAAAACGATCGAGCGTCATGAGCTCTGCTCATCCGGCAGCCGGGTGCTGATCGGACTTTCCGGCGGGTCGGACTCGGTCGCCCTCGTCTTCCTGCTCCGCGAGCTCGCCGAAAACGGCGGGTTCAGCGTTGCCGGGGTCGCCCATCTCAACCACCAGCTCCGCAGCTCGTCGGGGGACGACGAGGCGTTTTGCCGCGAATTGGCCGAGCGGCTCCACCTCCGAATCGTGGTGGAAAGCGCTGACGTCAAAGGGTATGCCCGCAGTCGAAATCTGTCGGTAGAAGATGCGGCCCGCAGGATCCGATACAACTTCCTGGAGAGCTCGGCCGACGCCCTGGGCGCCGACCGCATCGCCGTGGGTCATACGCAGGACGATCAGGCCGAGACCTTCCTGCTGAAGTTGATGCGAGGTGCAGGGTTGACCGGGCTGGCGGGCATTTATCCGCAACGAGGCCGAGTGATTCGCCCGCTGTTGGACGTATCGCGTGCGGACCTTCGTCGCCACCTGTCTGAGCATGGCGAGCGGTGGATCGAGGACGAAACGAACGCCGACCTCGAAAACCCTCGGAACCGGATCCGCCACGTGGTACTGGCGGAGCTCGATGCCGCGGCTGGCGGACCGACCCGGCCGGCGATCGCCCGGGCTGCGGGCCTCATGCGCGAGGACGGGCAGTGGCTCGATGAGTTGGCGGAAGAGCGATACCGCGCGTTGGCGGCGGTTGGCCCCGATGGGGTCACGTTTGATGCATCCGCAATTGCGGCGGAGCCACTGGCTATCCGGAGGCGGGTGCTGCTGCGCGCTCTGCGGGCCGGGGCGGGAGATCGCGAAATTGCCTTGGATCATGTGGAGGCGGTAATGGCTGTCCTTGGGGGAACCTGCCGTGGGGCCGATGTTCCGGGGGGTCGTGTGGAACTTCGGCGCGGAAAGCTGGTCTTAATACAGCAGAAGCCCGCGACGAAGTGATATTCTTGATAACCCGTTTGTTGGGAGGCAATTGTTGAACTCAACCCTGAAAAGTCTGGTGTTCTGGGTCGTCCTGGTCCTCATTGGAGGACTGGTCTGGAACTTCTCTGCCCGCTTCCAGACCGCCAACAAGCCGGAAACCTTCAGCGAGTTCATGTCGAAGGTCGATGCGGCGCAGGTCCAGAAGGTCACGATCACCGGCAACGAGATCACCTATACCTCCAAGAGCGGGGATAACTTCCGCACCTACGCCCCTCCTCAGTACGAGGGGCTCGCGAACAAGCTCCTCGAGCGGAACGTCATCGTCGCCGCGCGCGAACCAACGACGAGCCCGTGGGCGGCGCTCCTGTATTCATGGGCGCCCATCCTGCTGATGATCGGCTTCTGGATCTTCTTCATGCGCCAGATGCAGAGCGGCGGTAACAAGGCGCTCTCGTTCGGCAAGAGCAAGGCGAAGCTCTCCTCGAGCGCGTCGAAGAAAGTCACGTTCAAGGACGTCGCGGGCGTTGACGAGGCCAAGGACGAACTGCAGGAGATCATTGAATTCCTGCGCGAGCCCCAGAAGTTCCAGAAGCTCGGCGGCCGCATTCCGAAGGGCGTCCTCCTCATGGGGCCTCCCGGAACCGGCAAAACGCTGCTGGCGCGCGCTGTCGCTGGCGAGGCCAACGTTCCCTTTTTCTCGATCAGTGGCTCTGACTTCGTCGAGATGTTCGTCGGCGTTGGCGCGTCACGCGTCCGGGATCTGTTCGAGCAGGGCAAGAAAAACGCCCCCTGCATCGTCTTCATCGACGAAATCGACGCGGTCGGCCGTCACCGCGGCGCCGGTCTGGGCGGCGGTCACGACGAGCGCGAGCAGACGCTGAATCAGCTGCTCGTCGAGATGGACGGCTTCGAGTCGAACGAAGGTGTCATCCTCGTCGCGGCAACCAATCGTCCCGACGTGCTCGACCCGGCGCTGCTTCGTCCGGGGCGTTTCGATCGCCGCATCGTCGTGAATCGTCCCGACGTGAAGGGGCGCGAGGGCATCCTCGCGGTTCACACGAAGAAGATCCCGCTCTCCGACGACGTGGATGTGGCGGTGCTCGCGCGCGGCACGTCCGGCTTCTCGGGCGCCGACCTGGCGAACCTGGTGAACGAGGCGGCGCTCAACGCCGCGCGCTACAACCAGAAGGTCGTCCGGATGGCGGACTTCGAGTACGCGAAGGACAAGGTGCTCATGGGCGCCGAGCGGCGCTCGATGATCATCAGCGAGAACGAGAAGCGCATCACCGCGATCCACGAGTCGGGTCACGCGCTGCTGGCCGTCATGCTTCCGCACGCCGATCCGATCCACAAAGTGACGATCATTCCTCGTGGGATGGCGCTCGGCCTGACGACGATGCTGCCGATCGACGAGAAGCACAACTACTCACGCGATTACCTGCGGGATCAGATCTGCATTCTCCTCGGCGGACGCATCGCCGAAGAGATCACGCTGGGCAGCATCACGACCGGCGCGGGCAACGATCTCGAACGCGCGACCGATCTTGCCCGCAAGATGGTTTGCGAATGGGGCATGAGCGATTCGATGGGGCCGCTGACGTTCGGCAAGAAGGAAGAGCAGATCTTCCTCGGTCGCGAGATCGCACAGCACCAGGATTACAGCGAGGACACCGCGCTCAAGATCGACCACGAGGTGAAGCGCTTCGTGACCGATGCCTACTCTCGCGCGCAGTCCATCCTCATGCAGCACAAGGGGCGTCTGATGGAAATGGCGGAGGCCCTGCTGCAGCGCGAGACGCTCGACGCCGAGCAGGTCCGCCGCGTCGTCGCCGGCGAAGCGCTGGATGATGTGGCTCCACCGGCCGCCCCGCCCACGGCGCCGGCCGTGACGCGCGAGCCGAAGGCCAAGGAACGGCCCGCGGCCTCCATCGTTCCGCCGCTCCCGCCACGAACGGTGACCCAGGAATAATGGAAGGGCGGGTCTGAAGACCCGCCCCTGCACTACGTAGAGGCCGACCTTCAGGTCGGCCTTTTTCATATGAGGATTAGCAATAATCCTCACCTACCCGATGCAACCGCGCCGACGATTCACCCTTTCCCTCCCCGGCGGCCGAAATCTTGTTCTCGGCGACCGCACTGTCATCATGGGCGTCGTGAACGTGACGCCCGACTCCTTTTCAGATGGCGGAGAGCGGTTCGACCCGGCCACGGCGATCGAGGCGGGCATGCGGATGGCGGAACAGGGCGCCGGCATCATCGACGTCGGCGGCGAGTCGACCCGGCCTGGCGCGGCGATCGTCGACGAGGCGGAAGAGCGGCGGCGCGTGATCCCGGTGATCGAGGGATTGGCCGGTCGCGTCACGGTGCCGATTTCCGTCGACACGTACAAGGCGGCGACGGCCGACGCAGCGCTTGCCGCGGGCGCGTCCCTCGTCAACGACATCAGCGGTTTGCGCTACGAGGCGGAGCTCGCCGACGTCGTCGCCCGGCGGGGTGCCGCGATCGTATTGATGCACACGCGCGGCCGGTCGCGCGACATGTATCAGCAGGCGTCGTACGGCGATGTCGTCAGCGAGGTGCTCGACGAGCTGCGCGAAAGCATGGCGTTCGCGGCCGGCGCCGGTGTCGCGAAGGATCGCATCCTCGTCGATCCCGGGCTCGGATTCGCGAAGGAGGCACCTCACAGCTTCGAGGCACTCGCGCGCCTCGACGAATTCAGCGAGCTTGGACGGCCCATCGTCGTGGGTCCGTCACGGAAATCGTTTCTCGCCCGCGCGCTGGGTGCACGGGTGGCGGCATCTCAACGTGACTGGGCGACGGCCGCGGCGGTCACGGCGGCCGTGCTCGCCGGCGCACATATCGTGCGGGTCCACGCCGTCGAGGAAATGCTTCAGGTGACGCGCGTCGCCGACGAGATTCGGCGGTATCATCGCGTCGACTCATGAACTGGCTGACGGAGCTGCTCCGCCGTCCCGCAATCGCCTGGTCGGACGTTCTCGATATCGCCATCGTCTCGTTCCTGGTCTACGAGCTGCTGGTGCTGATACGCGGCACGCGCGCGGTGCAGATGGCGTTGAGCGGCGGCTTCCTGCTCGCGCTGTACTTCCTGTCGCAGTGGTTGCAGCTCGAGACGGTCAACTGGGTCATCCGCAACCTGGCCGCGTATGTCGTTTTCGCAATCATCGTTCTCTTCCAGTCCGACATCAGGCGTGCGCTTGCCCATTTCGGCCGCGCCCCGTTCTTTCGGTACTTCGAGCGTGCGGAGCAGGCCGACGAAACGATCGAAGAGATTGTCGTCGCCGCGAGCACGCTGTCTACGCGCCGCATCGGCGCGATCGTCGTGCTCGAGCGGCAGATCGGGCTTCGCAACTACATCGAGGGGGGCATTCCACTCGACGCGATGTTCACCTACGATCTCCTCGCGAGCATCTTCCAGCCCGCCTCACCACTGCACGACGGCGCCGTCATTGTCCAGGGCGATCGCATTGCGGCGGCCGCCTGCTTCCTTCCGCTGTCGGTGAATCCGCGCGTTAGCCGCGATCTCGGAACGCGCCACCGCGCGGCCCTCGGCCTCACCGAAGAGAACGATGCGATTGCTGTCGTGGTGTCCGAGGAGACAGGCGCGATCTCCCTCGCGATGGGCGGCGATCTCGAGCGCTACCTGTCCGCCGAGGGGCTGCGGACGCGGCTGCATACGCTGCTCGGCCACCGCCGCCGCCGGATGCGTCGGGCCGAGGAGGCGCGGAGCTCGCTCGCCTGATGGCCTACATCGGCTTCCGCCATCACCTCGGGCTCAAATTCGTATCCATTGCGCTTGCGGCGCTGCTGTGGGTTGCCGTCGCCGGTGAGCAGACGGTCGAGCGCGCACTGCGCATCCCGCTCGAGTTCACCAATCTCCCGGCGCAGCTCGAGGTCGTTGGAGATGCCCCGGCCGTTGTCGACGTCCGCGTTCGCGGGTCGTCAGGTGCGTTGAATCGCATCGCCGGCGGCGAGCTCGTGGCGGTGCTCGACCTGCGATCGGCGCGTGCAGGGCGAAGGCTGTTTCATCTCGGCGGTACTGACGTTCGCACGCCGTTCGGCGTCGATGTCGTCCAGGTGAACCCGTCTACGGTGTCGATGGCGTTCGAACCTTCGGGAAGCAAGATCGTGCCGATTGTCCCAACGGTCGAGGGCGACCCTGCGGACGGCTTTGTCGTCGGCACGGTAACTGCACAGCCGTCGACGGTCGAGGTGCTTGGGCCGATCAGCGTGCTTGCTCGATTGACGCAGGCGATGACTGAGCCTGTGACGGTCACCGGAGCATCGGCGCCGCTGACGGAGACCGTAAACATCGGCGTCGCCGATTCTGCGGCGCGCCTGCGGACGCCACAAACGACCAGGGTAGGCGTCGTCGTCGGACCCGCGCCCGTCGAGTGGTCGGTGAGCGCAATCACGGTCAAGGCACGTAACGCGCGCGGCCAGGTGCAAGTGCTGCCGGCGGCGATTACGGCCTGGGTGCGCGGTCCACGTGAAGCGATGACAAGCGACGGCGGAATGTTCGACGCGACGGTGGACGTCGAGGGCCTCAAGCCTGGCCAGTTTCAACTACCGGTCAGCATCGTCGCCCCGGCCCGCGTTGGCGTCGTGCGCCTCGAGCCCGCTGAAGTGAAAGTTCGGGTACGTTAGACGTCAGAGATCCGGGCCACGGAGACACGCAGAACGTGAACTGCCAATCACCAATTCCCAACTCCCAAGACGCCTTGGGAGTTGGACGTTGGGAGTTGGGAGTTTCATACTCCGTTTTTCCGTGGCTCGTCTCATCAAGGGGATACATGGGTCGGTTGTTCGGTACGGATGGCGTTCGCGGCAAGGCAGGAGCGTACCCACTTGATGTGCCGACTGTCCGGCGGGTGGGCGCTGCACTTGCCCGCGCCTTGCGTCACGAGGACGTCAGCGTGCGATTCCTCTCGGGCCGCGATACGCGTGAATCGGGAGGCTGGATCGAACGTGAGCTCGCCTTCGGCATGAAGAGTCAGGGTGCATCCCTGACTGGCGCGGGCATCATCCCGACACCGGCGATTGCGTATCTGACGCCGCGCATGGGGTACACGGCCGGAGTGGTGATCTCCGCGTCGCACAACCCATTCGAAGACAACGGCATCAAAGTGTTCTCCGGCGCAGGCGAAAAGTTCACCGAGGCGCTCGAAGATCACGTGGAAATGATCATCGCTGATGCATCGTGGCAGGTGCCAGACGGTGACGCATCCCCGGTCGAGCAGGTGGACTATCGCTCGGAATACGTCGCACACCTGCGTGCGATCCTGCCGAACGCGGAGACGCTGCGCGGCATGCGTCTGGCGATCGACTGCGCCAACGGCGCCACGACCACGATCGCGCCGCGGTTGTTCCAGGAGCTCGGCTTCGAGACGCGCTGCATCGGGTGCGAGCCGGATGGGCGCAATATCAACCTGCGGTGCGGCTCCACGTCGCCACAGCCGCTTGCGAAGATGGTCGTCGACGGCGGTTATCCGCTCGGCATCGCCTTCGACGGCGACGGCGACCGCGCGATTTTCGTCGACGAGACGGGCAGCATCGTCGACGGCGATGCCGTGATGTTGATGTGTGCGAAGCACATGAAGCGCGAGGGGCGCCTCAAGGGCAACGCGATCGTGGCGACCGTGATGAGCAACATCGGCCTCGAGATTGCGCTGCGCGACGACGGCATCGAGATGGTGCGGTGCGCGGTCGGCGACAAATACGTCATGGAGGAGATGATGCGCCGCGGCCTGTCGCTTGGCGGCGAACAGTCGGGCCACGTGATCTTTTCCGAATATCTCTTCACCGGAGACGGCCTTGCCACCTCGCTCAACGTCCTTCGGACGATGGGCGCGACCGGGCGGACGTTGTCGGACCTGGCCTCCGAGCTGACCGCCTATCCCCAGGTGCTCGTCAACGTGCGCGTCGAGCGCAAAGTCGATCTGAAAACGGTCCCTGGCATCGCCGCCGTGATGTCGGCCGTAGAGGGACGCCTTGCCGGCAACGGCCGTTTGCTGATCCGGTATTCAGGCACCGAGCCGCTGCTGCGCATCATGATCGAAGGACGCGATCAGAAGGAGATCGCGCAATGGGCGCAGGAGATCGCGGACGCGGTCAAGCAGCATGTGGTGGCTGCGGTGTAAACTCCCAACCACCAACTCCCAATTCCCAAGGCGATCGGATTAGCTGGACTGATGGGCGAAGCGCGTCTTGGGAGTTGGAAATTGGGAGTTGGGGATTATCGTGATCAAGCTGTCAGTCAACGTCAACAAAGTCGCGACCGTTCGGAATTCGCGCGGCGGAGCGATCCCGTCCGTGCTCGAGGCCGTGAAGGTGTGTGTGAACGCAGGCGCTCCGGGGATCACGGTGCACCCGCGCGCCGATGGCCGCCACATCACGACAGCCGACGTCCATGAAATCGCCCAGTACCTCACCCCATTGAAAGGGCGCGTCGAGTTCAACATCGAAGGCGATCCGCGGCCTGACCTGCTGGAGCTGGTTCACGCGGTGAAGCCCGATCAGTGCACCCTCGTTCCGGTCCACCCGGGTGAGATCACCAGCCAGGCAGGATGGTCGGCCGACACGCCGCGGGACGCAATACGGCGCGTTGTCTCGGATCTGCATTCAGATAGAGTGAGGGTCAGCCTGTTCGTCGATCCGCAGGAGGCTCCGATCCGCTGGGCGGCCGATATGGGCGCGGATCGTGTCGAGCTGTACACCGAGCCTTTCGCCCGGGCGTTCGAGCGCGGCGAGCCTCAGGCGGGCGATTCGTTTGCGACTTACACGCGCGCGGCGGAGCTTGCGCAGTCGCTCGGTCTCGGCGTGAATGCCGGCCACGACCTCGACCTGGATAACCTCGTGCTGTTTCGCCGTCTGCCTCATCTCAACGAAGTGTCGATTGGCCATGCGCTGGTGAGCTACGCGTTGTTTGTCGGCCTCACCCAGAGCGTTCGCGAATATCTCGATGTGCTCGCTGTCTAAGGAGATGCGCCTGACAACTCCCAACCCCCAACGATCCAACTCCCAAGACGCGAGTTTCCAGGATGTCACTGGCAACCGTCCGGTGCAGCGATCCAATGCTCCTTGGAAGTTGGGAGTTGGCATTTTGGGAGTTGCGACCGCCGCCCTTTTCGCGGCGCTACCCGTCGTGGCCGCTGGACGGAGCGTCTCGTTTCGGGCGTCGGACGGCCGGACCATCAACGCGCTCGCCTTCGAGCCGTCTCAACGCCCTTCTCCCGCCGTGGTCCTCGTTCCGATGCTCGGACGACCGAAGGAGGACTGGGACGCCCTGGGCCAGCGGCTTGCGGACGCGAACATCTTCGCGCTCGCGATCGATCTCGCGGGCCTCTCGGATCCGGGCGATTCCAAGGTATTGGCGGGATGGAGCGGCGACGTGCGTGCGGCGATCGCCTATCTGTCCTCGCGCCCTGACGTCCGGCCCGGCGCCTTAGGTATCGCGGGCGCGTCGCTTGGCGCCAGCCTTGGCGCCATTGCGGCGGCAAACGATCCGTCGGTTCGGTCACTCGCGCTGATTTCCCCGGCTCTCGACTACCGCGGTCTGCGGATCGAAGCCTCGATGAAACAGTTTGGCGGCCGGCCTGCGCTGCTCATCGCCAGTACCCACGACCCGTATGCGGCCCGATCTGTGCGGGAACTGGCCAAGGATGCCGCCGGCACGCGCGTGACGCGATTTTCGGATATCACCGCCCACGGGACCGCGCTCCTCGCGCGCGACGGAGACACCGTTCGAGCCCTCGTTGAATGGTTCCAGCGGACGCTGGGGTTTGGACCGTAGACCGGAGACAGTAGACTGTAGGTTCCCGCATGAGATCGGATTCCATCGTCTTCGCCATCGCCGGCATGTGTTTCGGCATCATCCTCGGCTGGGTGATCGGCACCCAGCAGGCCACCAGGCGGACGGGGGCGGCCGTCCAGATGCAGTCTGGGGCCGCGGAACCGCAGCAGGGCGCGAACCAGCAGGCGTCCGGCACGCGGCAACCCCCTGCGCTCGACGAAGCAAAGGTGCAGGGGCTGATGACCATCATCAAGAGCGATCCCAAGAACGCGGGCGCCCACGTGCAGCTTGGCAATGCGTACTTCGACGCAGAGCGCTATGCCGACTCGATCAAGTGGTACGAAGAGAGCTTGAAGCTCGACCCGAAAAACGTCGATGCGAGCACCGATCTCGGGGTCAGCTACTACTACTCGAGCAGGACCGACGAAGCGCTCAAGCAGTTCGATTACTCGCTGAAGCTGAATCCCACGCACGCCAAGACGCTGCTCAACCAGGGGATCGTGCTCGCGTTCGGCAAGCGCGACCTGAAGGGTGCGACCGACGCGTGGGAGAAGGTCGTGCAGCTCGCACCGAACAGCCCCGAGGCGCAGGCGGCCAGGCAGGGGCTGCAGGGCATTGCCGCAGCCACCGGCCGCGGAGGGACGCCCGCTCCCGGCTCCGGCGGGTGAGATGTGGTCGGCAGGATCCTCGAAATCATCGTCCTGCTGCTGGTCCTCCGCGCCGTGTGGAAGGTGCTCGCCAATCTCTTCACTGTCTCGGCCGGCGCGAGGCGGACCACCGCCACCGGCGAACCGCGCGCGGTGAAACTTGTTCGCGATCCCGTGTGCGGCACCTACGTGTCGCCAAGCCTGGCCATCGCCGATGGCAAGAATTACTTCTGCTCGGAAAAATGCCGCGAGGAATATCGGTCGCGATCACGGGCCACGGAGTCACGGAGACACGGGGCGTGAAACTCCCAACTTCCGAGAAACCAACTCCCAAGACGTTTTGGAAGTTGGGAGTTGGCGGTTGGGTGTTTGCATCTCCGTGCCTCTGTGTCTCCGTGGCTGGTCTCGGTAAAGGCTCCCGCGATTGAGTACTCGCGCTGAAGAGGAGATTCGCGCCGACATCGTCGAAGTCGGCCGCCGCCTGTACGCGCGGGGGCTTGTCGCCAGCAACGACGGCAACATCAGTGCCCGCCTCGACGACCAGCGGCTGATCACGACGCCCAAGAGCGTGTCGAAGGGCTTCATGACCCCCGACATGATGGTGGTCGTCGACTATAACGGGAACAGGATTTCCGGCGATCGGGACGCGTCGTCCGAGCTGCCGATGCACCTCGAGATCTACCGCAACCGGCCCGACGTCAACGCGGTGGTGCACGCCCACCCGCCGACTGCCACCGGCTTCGCCGTTGCCGGCATCCCGCTCACGCGCGCCGTGCTTGCCGAGGTGGTCACGACCCTGGGCAGCATTCCGATCGCGGAGTACGGCACACCATCGACAGCGGAGCTTCCTGCGGCCGTGCGGAAGTACATCAAGGCGCACGACGGCATGCTGCTGGCGAACCACGGCGCCGTGACCTGCGGCAACAGCGTGCTGAGCGCTCATTTCAAGATGGAGACGATCGAGCACTTCGCGCGGATCAGCCTCGTCGCGCGGTTGCTTGGACGCGAGAACCTGCTTTCGCGCGAAGAGGTCGAACGGCTCCAGGGGCTTCGCGGGATGTACGGCATTGCGGCGCCGGCGCCGGTGTGCGCCGATCCTGCAGAAGCGGGACTCGACCAGGCGCTCTGCCAGGTGCTCGAAGCGCCTTCATCGCCGACCGAAAGGCTCGTGCCAGACGTCACGAGCGCGCTGCAGCAAGCGAGCAGAGACGGTGAAATTCGGCTAACATACGGCGAACTTACGGCGCTCATCGCCGACGCTGTCAAAAACCTTAGAGATTGATAATTCCCAATCCCCAACTCCCAACGCCCAAGGAGCCCGGATGTCGCGACCTCGAGCTTCTTGGGAGTTGGAAATTGGAACTTGGGAGTTGACGGAGATGTAGATGGGAGAGGCGTTGGGAATGGTCGAAACCAAGGGTCTCGTCGCCATGATCGAGGCGGCTGACGCCATGGTCAAGGCCGCCAAGGTCACGCTGGTCGGCTGGGAGAAGATTGGCGCCGGCTACGTGACCGCGATCGTTCGTGGTGACGTCGCTGCCGTGAAAGCGGCCACCGACGCGGGCGCCGCGGCGGCGCGCCGGGTCGGCGAGCTCGTGTCGGTACACGTGATCCCTCGGCCCCACGCGAACCTCGAGGACGCGCTGCCGATCGGCAAGTCGACGACGGCGAAAGTCTAGGACACTCCTTCCTCCCGGGATGATCCTCGCGCGCATCGTCGGCACCGTTGTCGCTACGCGGAAGGATCCGCGCCTGGTCAGCAACAAGCTGCTGGTGGCCCGCCCCATGGATCCGCACGGCAAGGCAGAAGGCAACTATCTGGTCGCGGTTGACACCGTCGACGCCGGCGTGGGCGAGACGGTGCTCATCGTCAGCGGCAGCTCGGCGCGCATGGCGTCGGGTATGAAGGATTGTCCCGTGGACGCTGTCGTCGTCGGCATCGTCGACGCCGTGGAGATCTCGGCCGGAGACTAGGCGAACCTGGGAGATTAGGCGGACCTCAAGGTCCGTCTCTACGAAACTGTGCAGCTCGCCAAAGTGATCGGAGACGTCGTCATCACCCGCAAGGATGAACACCTTGCCGGGATCACGCTCCTCGTCCTGCAGCCGATTGCCGCCGACGGCACGAACGCCGGACGCACGCTGGTTGCCGTCGACGCGATGGGTGCCGGCGTCGGTGAAACCGTGTTCTTCGTGCGCGGCAAGGAAGCCAGCTTTCCGTTCTATCCAACCGAAGTCCCCACGGATGCGGGCATCGTCGGTATCGTTGATCACTGGGATCTTGGATAGACAAGATGCAGATTGCCAGAGTCATCGGCACCGTCGTAGCGACACGGAAGCACCTCAAGTTCGAAGGGGCGAAGCTCCTGCTGGTGCAGCCCGTTTCGTTAGATGACACGCCGCGCGGCACTCCGCTCCTGGCTGTCGACTCTGTCGGTGCCGGCGTGCACGAGACGGTGTTGATCGTTCTGGAGGGACGGGCCGCCGGCGAAGCGCTTGGCCGCAAGGGAGCGCCCGTCGATGCCGCCGTCATCGGCATCATCGACCAGGTGGACGTTCAGGAATGACCGAGCAGGAATTGCGGGCGCTCGTTCGCCAGGCCATTGCCCGCCACGCTGGCGCCCCGGCGGACCGCCGTAGCTCGCTCGCGAGCGGAGGCTGGTCGGACCCGCCGGCAGCCGTTTTGAACCGGCCGTCAACCCTTGTGGACCCGGCGCACGCCATGTTCGTCGTTCCAACGGGCGCGGATGCCGACGGTCCGTGCATCATCGAGCCCGCCGTGATGTGCAATCACTGCGGCTATTGCAGGTCGATGGGACATTGAGCGGCGCGCGACCTTCCATACTTCTCACCGGAAAGATCCCCTCGTCGGTTCTCGCCAGGCTCGAATCGATCGGTGACGTCGATCAGTACCGCAAAGACGGTGTCGACGTCATGCCGCACGACGAGCTCGTTGCGAGAATCGCCGGCAAACAGGCGCTTGTCAGCATGATCACCGACGCCGTCGACAAGGCGGTCATCCACGCCGGCACCGAGCTGAAGATCATCGCGAACGCCGCCGTCGGCTATAACAACATCGACGCCGCGGCCGCGCGCGAGCGCGGCGTGATCGTCACGAATACGCCCGGCGTGCTGACCGACGCGACCGCCGATCTGACCTGGGCGCTGATTCTCGGGATCACGCGGCGCATCGGCGAAGGCGAGCGGCTCATCCGACGCGGCGGGTGGAAGGGATGGACCTTCGACTTCATGCTGGGGTCCGAGCTGCACGGCAAGCAGCTGGGGATCGTCGGCTACGGCGGCATCGGCCGCGCCGTTGCACGACGCGGCCGGGCGTTCGGCATGCGCATCGCTTATACGAGCCGCACGCCGAAGAACGAACCCGACGCTGACGCGATGCCGCTCGATCGCCTCCTCTCCACGTCCGACGTTGTCTCGCTGCATTGCCCGCTGACGCAGGAGACGAAGCACCTGATCGATCAGCCGGCGCTGGCGCGGATGAAGCGCAGCGCGTACTTGATCAACACGTCGCGCGGACCTGTCATCGACGAGAAGGCGCTCGCCTGGGCGCTCCGCATGCGGCTCATCGCGGGCGCGGGGCTCGACGTATTCGAGCATGAGCCGACGGTCGAGCCCGAGCTGCTCACGCTCGAGAACGTGATGCTCGTGCCGCACCTGGGCAGCGGGACCGTCGAGACCCGGACCGCGATGGCCGATCTCGCCGTTCGTAACGTCGCGGCAGTGCTGTCAGGTCAGCCGCCAATCACGCCTGTCTGAAACGCCGGTCGGCTCGAGGCCATTCGCAACCTCCAAAACCCGACTTCCAACTCCCAAGACGCCTGGAACTGGAGTCCGTACCTGTTGTCACGCTACGTTGCAGCGCAGGCCGAAGCCAGGCGATGTCAACGACGGATAGGCGGAGATGTCGAGTTGCCCCTCGGCCCCGAACATCAGCGGCGGATTGCAGACGTCGCGCTCGAGTAAGAACGTCCCGAACGCCCCTTCCTGGGCGACGAGTCGATCGCCCGCCTCCTGCGCGACCGGGAGTGCGGCGCGCGTGAGCAGGCTCGTCTCTCCAACCTGGGCTCCAACAATCACCCCGATATCGCGTGTGCGCGCCTCCCTGATCACATCCAGAGAGCGCAAGAGACCGCCCATCTTCGACACTCGAACATTGATCAACCATTGGCCAGCAGGGTCGGGAAGCAATGGCAGTTGCGCGCAGCGGATGAAGCTCTCATCAAGAATGACCTTGCATGCGAGTGCTTCGGCGATGCGGGCCAGCTCGGCGTAC
>Ga0070699_100000557_pt1 | contig 35156 bp, 34 predicted proteins | sample KBSK1503metaG_FD_65473 | JGI IMG/M metagenome (GOLD analysis project Ga0070699, IMG submission 65473) | Corn, switchgrass and miscanthus rhizosphere microbial communities from Kellogg Biological Station, Michigan, USA - KBS K1-50-3 metaG | ecosystem: Host-associated > Plants > Roots >... | reverse complement strand
ACTCGATTCAACGCGTCATAAGCATAAGTCGTCGTGATGAGTCGCGCGTCCTGCTTCGTCTGAAGATTCGAGTTCGCATCGTACGTGTAGTTGATCGTCCCGCTTTCAGGGTTGATCGCCCGCGTCAATCTCTTCAAGCTGTCGTAGACAAACGTGCGAGTCTGCGCGCCTTGAGTCACGCTGGTCAGATCGTCCAGCGCGTCGTAGCCATAGGTCGTCGCATACGCCAAGCCCAACGGGTCCTCTATGACTTGCTTCAACCGGCCAAGCCCGTCGGTCACGCTGCTACGTTTCTTACCCGCTTGATCGGTGACTGTCGTCGTGTTGCCCAGATAACTTGTCATCACCACTGCGTTGTCCGAAGTAGTCACCGACTTTACCCGGCTCAGCGCATCGTATGTCGTATCAGTGTAGCCATAGGTCGAATCGCTTGTCGTTCGATACGGGTTGTAGCTTCGTTTCACCCGCCCCATCGCGTCGTACTGCTGCGTCGTATAGATCGTGCCTTCGGGCGCTGAAGTTCTCGTCTCAAGAGTCCGGCCGAGTCCGTCGTACAAAATCGTGCTGGTCAAGACTCCGTCGTTGAGAGTCGTTTGATCGCTCTGGGTGGTTATCAAATGCGATGAGTCGCTGTAGATGAAAGAAGTATGCCTCTGCGACTGCGAGCCAGAGAAGATCCCCACATCGACGCCCGTGGGCCGGTCGAGCGCATCTTCGTAGCGCGCTCTGGAGACGATGCCGTTGGCGTCTTCGCCGTTGACCGGCTTCCCAAGATAATAGTCGAACTGCGCGTAAGACGTTTGCCCAAGTGCGTTCGTCACCAGCGACGGAAAGGCATAGGTATTGAGCGCGCCCAACTCCAGAGGCGCTTGAGTGTTCGAGCGAGCCTCGTCATCGGGAGAGCCGAACCGATCGCTGAAATCAATCGTCGTCGCGATAACGTTGTTCACCGTGCTGCGCGGATCGACCACCTTCACTACGTTGCCGGCGATGTCATATTGCTGATCGATTGTGATCCAGGTGCCGGTTGTATCGAGCCAGCGCTTTATTTCAGTTGAGTTCCCGCGCGCCAGTCGGCCCGTGCCGAACCCTGCGTCGAGTCCGCTGATCAAGGACCTGTTCATAAGCGCCGCATGATTGGCAGTCGAGTCATACCTGTCGTATTCGAAAGTCGTTTGTGCCGCCGCGGGCTGAATATCCGCGCCCGTCGATTGATTCACCGCGTAGACAAACTGATCCTTTGGAAGACTTCTCAGGTGAATCGAGTTAGTGGGTGCACCAATGTCAAAACCGGTGTAGTCAAGATTGTTTACGGGATTCACGACCACATAGGTCGTTCGAGTATGACGCAATGCTGGTCCAGTCCCGTTAGTTCCGAATGCGAACTCCCAGGTGTCAGTTCGATTATTGAACTGGTCATAGCCGAAGGTCTGTAGCGCGATCTGGTTGGGACTAATGTCCGCCAGTGTCGTCGTCACATCGGTCAGCCGTGTGTCGTTGGGCGGCTCGCCCTCCCCCCGCGGTCCTTGCCAGGTGTTCCACCAGGGGACACCCGCGCGCTGGGCATAGCTCTGATCGAGCTTGCGCAACAGGCTGCCGTCCAGGGCATATGATTCCGTCGTGTATTCTTTCCCCTCCAGGTAGCTGGGATAGCACACGGCCTTCAACTCGAACGACCTCGCGGCTGAGCCTGTGAAGTAGTGTTTCTCGTGGGCCAGCAGGCCGCCGCTTCTGTCGTGGTGCTGTACGTCTACCAGCGTATCGTCGCCAAAATCGCTATTGACGTAGTTGGTCTTTTTCTCGAGTGTGAATCCATCGGCATAGACTCTTCTTTCGACGACTCGCCGATACACATGAAAACCGCCGTCGGACGTGGTTGGAACCAGGACCCCGGAGGTTGGAGTTCGATCATATTCATACGCTCCGCCGGTGGGGAGTTCGACGCGGGCGAGTTCGGCATAGCTGTTATAGAAGAGGCGATACTGTCTCCCGTCGGGCAACTCGACGGCGGTAATAACGTTGCAATCAAACGGGTCGCCGCCCGTCCCGGCGTATCCCGGTATCTCAGGAAATAAGTCGCCCAGCGGTCTGCCAAAGTAAGCGGAGCTCCCTTCAGCCGAGCCGCCGCGAAAATTGTTTAGCAAAGAACCGTGCCAGACTTTGATGGTTCGCAGAGCTCCACCGGCGCCTTTCCAGGTTATTTGATCGAATCCGGTAAAGGTCTGGGTGTAGGTTATGTTCACGGTTCGATTCAATGAGTCCGTAATAGTAGTAACCTGGCCGTATTGATCGTAGGCGAAGGTGAGCATGTTGCCGTTGCGGTCCGTTAACGATTTGATCAACCCCTCTTCGACTCGAAAGCGTGTGCCGTCGCGCAGAAACAAATACCCGGTGGGATAATAGAATTCGCTGTAAACGGCTCGATCCTCGATCAGGGTGTCCGAGACAAAAGTCATAGCGGCTCCATCCGCCGTCACGAACACTCTTCCTCGTCCAAAGTTGGAGAACTGGCCGCCGAGGCACACCCCAGTGCCAAGATCCGCGGGCTTGCCCTGATTCAACTGATCGCGCAGCTCATATTCAGTTCCATCCGGCGCGACGAACGTGAGCCGCGTGAGGGTGTAGCGGATTTGAGGACTATTCATTACTCCGCAATCGTGTTCAGTGCCCGCGCGCCGCCCAATAAGAACACCGGGTCCGTAGCCTGGCTGAATGGGGTTCCAAACGCCTGGCAAGAGAAGGTAGGAAATTGAAGGCGGGTCTTGCGGGGGTTGAATGTAAAACTGCAACACGCGCCACTTCAATTCGATCGGCGTAAGGTGCATTGTCATCTGCGCGCTGCCTCGCCCACCGATTTGCATAAGAGGCAACGAGAAATTGAGATTGCCGTTGTATAGGTTAATGTTATCGAAGCCACTCAATGCATAAGAGCCGCCCGGCGATCCCGGCGTTAGGCCTAACGGTGTCTCGCCATCCGTTGGGGATGTCGTGGATGCATGCGCGGCGACGGACAAGAGAAAGGCCAGGCTGACAACCAATGTATGACGCACGAGTGCGAGCTTGAGGATATTGGTGGTGATGAAGCGTTTCATTCCTGAAACCTCCGTACGATTCTCGGTGCCGGCCCTTTCTCAACGGACAATAATCTCGCACGTCCACTGAGGGTTGCTTGCTTCACTCAATATGTAGCGGCCAGGAGGCAAGTCGTGTACATCCGCCCAAAGAAGTTGTTCCTTGCGAATGGGAGCGTTGCGAATATGGCCTCCAACCAATCTATCCAGACTGAATGAAAGATTGCTTTGGCCGGTCTGAGGTATTACGGCCAGAGCGAATCTCCTGGCTGGAGCTGTGATCTGACTCGGCTCGAACCCATGGCTCGTGAGAAAGACGGCTAGTCCCGGGACAACCGCGGGCGCTTTCTTGCTCTGAATTATTGAGGCAGGCGGCTCGGCGGCTGGTTTAGCGATTGTCTTGATGGATGAGTCGACGTTCGAATCGCTCGCGGGTTTCGGCTTATCGCGCAACCGCTCCCCGAGCGCCAGGGCAGTGAACACGCTAGCAACGAGGACGGAGCAAATTAGAATCAACAACCGCCGATCCGCGCCGCGGACGGGCCGCGGCGGCAAATCGGCTTCGGCGTTCACGCGAGTAACTTTGATTGGTGTCATGGTTTCTCCCTCAAAGGTTGACGGCACCTCGGGGTTCTATTTGGTGTCTACTGCAAGCTCAGCAGCACCAGAAGCTCACCCAAGCGTTTTCTCGAGCGGCTCGAGAGCCTTGCCGATCAGCGTGCCCGGCCGATATATCGGCGAGCCTCCAAGATCCAGCGGCTGCGAGCGCATAGCGATACCTTCGTTGTTCCTGGTACTGATCCGTTGCACAATTCGGATATGACGGAACTCAGAGCGATAGCTGCTTATTGCTGAATGAATGCCGACGGAACCGGAATGTCTCCACTCACGGCGAATTGCTTGGAGAAGTCGCCCGCCGTACTCCCTTTGATCCACCAGGTCCCATTGGAAGGACGAAATACCGCAACATCACATTTGCCGTCGCCGTCGTAATCCGCGGGTACCGGCGTGTCTGCCGGGATTCCCCATCCCACGACGTAGTAGGTAGCGTTGTCCGGATTGAGTATCAGCCAGGTTCCATCGCTCGGTCGAAAAACCGCTATGTTAGCTTGCCCGTCTCCGTCATAGTCGCCGGGCACTGGGATGTCTCCTGTCGCGGCGAATTGCTTGGAGAAGTCGCCCGCCGTACTCTTTTTGATCCACCAGGTCCCATTGGAAGGACGAAACACCGCAACATCGCATTTGCCATCGCCGTCGTAATCCGCGGGTACCGGCTTGTCTCCGGGAATTCCCCACCCAACGACCGTCTGGGTGACGTTGTCTGGATTCAGTATCCACCAGGTACCATCGCTCGGTCGAAAGACTGCTATGTTAGCTTTCCCGTCGCCGTCATAGTCGCCGGGCACTGGAATGTCGCCACTCGCAGCGAATTGCTTGTAGATGGTTTGGCCATCCGAACTTTTCTTAACCCACCAGGTACCATCCGAAGGGCGAAACACCGCAATATCGCATTTGCCATCGCCGTCGTAATCCGCGGGTACCAGCTTATCTCCGTTGAATCCCCATCCCACAACGTAGTAGGTAGCGTTGTCCGGATTGAGTATAAGCCAGTTTCCATCGCTCGGTCGAAAAACGGAGATATTGGTCTTGAGATCTCCCTCAAAATCAAACTGGGCTTTGGTGCCGGAAGATTGGGCTCCGCCCGAAGGCTCCTCGGTTGCCACAAGCCTGCCGCCAGCGTAGATGTACTCCTTCGAAGGGCTGTTTGAGTTGAAACTCTGTACGGACATCGTTCCCGACTGCTTTCCCTTTTGCTTGAACAGGGGATCGACCGCGCCGGAATAAACCAGCAGCGTCCAACTCGCAAACAGGCTCAACACAACCGCGATTACAATTCCTACCTTGCGATTGCGCCATCGGCCGCTGTTGATCGACCGCGGTCTATTGATCTTCTTGTTGCGCATGCCTTCCTCGCTTTCTGAACACTATGGGATTTCGGCATCACCGTGCTTTCCACTCATCGGCATCGGATCGCGCACGTGCCTATTACTTAACTGTCCACGACGGAGCTATCAGCTCTTCACTGAACAACCGGTGCTCTCAGTCAATTAGTGCGATATGTCCGGCCGCAAGCATCCCTCAATCGAGCAAGGGCAATTCTGTGAAATCCAGCGCGAGAACCAGTTGTTCGGGCACCCACAAATCCAAAGGTAAGCTCGATTGACTCCGGCAAAGCCTTCGAGCAAGGGCTGATTCAAGCCGAGGTCTGGTTGCGCTCAGTGAGTTCGAGTGTTTCTTTGGGCCTCAGCGGCCCAGTTCACGGGAAAATTGAAACGGGCCGGATTGTAGCACGGACGACGATGATGTCAAGCGGAATCTTTATCTCATTAGAATATTAGATCGATTCATTGTCTTTGCCGCGTTCCCAATCGCACGGCCTGATGGACGCAGCGCATGCAAGAACATCACCCGCCTAACTACTACGACACAGCAGCACTACGGTTTCGACGTGATAGGTCTGAGGAAAGAGATCAATAGCGGTTACCTCGGAGATCGTGTAGCCCCCGTCCACGAGGGCTCGCAGGTCTCGCGCAAGAGTCGAGGGGTCACACGAGACATAGGAGATCGTGCGAGGGCCCAATTCAATGATCGAGGGAATCGCCTGGGCCGCGCCGGTTCGCGGAGGATCGAGAACCAGAAGGTCTGAAGACCCCGATCTGCTTGCTATGAAACCCTTCAGCCACGATTCGACTGGGCCTGCGCAGAATTCGACGTTGGCCGCGCTGTTTGCGGCGATGTTGGCGATCGCGTGCTTCGCGGTTCTCGGATCAGCTTCGACTCCGATCACTCGTTTGAAGCGTCGCGCGAGTTGAAGTGTGAACAGGCCAACACCGGCATAAAGATCTATTGCGAATTCGCCGGATGAGCCGCCTACTGCTTCCTCGATGAGAACGTCGAGCAGAGCAGGGTTTGATTGGAAGAACGTCGAGGGATCGAACCCGTAGACCGCGCCCGAAGCTGTTTGACGAAGCGGTACGCGCCCGAGGTTCGAAATCGCGGGCTCGAATGAAACCCCATTCTCGCCCGCGGCAACGTCGATTTGCCTCAAGTCAGCAACGACTCTTTCATTCACGTTTGCGCCGGCTACGGCCGCTCGAACGGAAGAGAGCGCGGCATCGAGTTCGGGAATCAGAATGGGACAACTGAGGACATCGCAAACCGAATGCGATGCAGTCCGATTGAACCCGACTCGGCCGGTTTTCGAGTCGACCTTGATCCGGGCTCTACCGCGATAACCAAACTCAGCCGCGTGACGGATCGGTATCTCTTCAGGCCAGTCGATACGGCCGATCCTTTCAAGCGCGTCGCGAACGAAACCTACTTTGGAGCTGAGTTGCGATTCGTAGCTCATATGCTGGAGCTGGCATCCGCCGCAATCTCCGAAGTAGCGGCAGGATGGGTTCCGTCGCTGGGGCGACGGTTCAAGAATATTCTCGATCGCCGCGCGCGCGTAATTCTTTTTTCGTTCGGTGATTCGCACTCGAAGGCGCTCGCCCGGCACGGCTAAGGGAATGAAAATCGCAAGGCGGTCGTGACGCGCCACGGCTTCGCCTCCGAATGCCAATCGATCGGTCGTCACTTCGATAATGTCGCCGAGGTTGGGCAGAGTCTCTTTCACAAGTTCACAATAACAGGACGGTGGTGATTACAGATAGAAGAGACTGAGGCGGGGAATCCTATTGATTTCACGCAACCGCCGGTACACGAAGTTGAGCACCGTCGTCTCATAGATCGCCTTGTCCATCTTCTTGCGGTAAGAGCGAAGCTGCGACTCTGCTTCCGCTCGAATCTTCTTCATCTCTTCTTCGCCCGAAGCGATGGACGCGCTTTCCAGGATCATCCGGTCGATGGCGTCGAGATCCCGCTCGATCGACTCAGCGAGCACCTGCTTTGAGCATTCGATGTCGGCGGCGATCTCCTTCAATCGAGCGCGAGCGCGAGCGATAGCCTCATCCAATCGCGGGTGATCAGATTCCGCGCTTTGGCTGAGCTCTTCGTCACAACGCGCGAGGAATTCAAGTAGAACGTCCTTTGGGAAGGCCTCTTCCCTGTGCCTGGTATGAGAGCCCTTGCCTTTACTGCCCGCGTCCTCGGCGACCGGTTCGGCGGAGCCGCCGCCTACTTGCGATAGCCGATACTCGGCGAATGCGCCTTCGACTGCTTGCTGGCAGTAGAAGATTGAATTTACCTTCCGGTATTTTTGGGCACGGGTATCATAGCCGTCGAAGGCCTCGTTAATCGCGCGCAGGACAATGTGCAGCGGGATACCGGCGGACTTCCAGCTCTCAACCAGTGCCCAGTCCATAGGCGAAATCATCAGGGGTTTGCCGCGCCGCCGGACAAACTCCTCCTCGACTTCGGTAAAGTAATTGAAGTAGTTCAGCCCCTCGGCGCGATTGATGCTGTCATTGTTGATGGGTTCGAACGGCAAGAGAAGAGCCAGGTTACAATAGGCGGGTCGCTAATTCGGCGATGATGTAGATCGCCACCGCGACCACAGCAATGTCTGGAATAAACAAGCCGATTAGCGGCCACGCTTCTTTCGTACAGGCCGCATTCAGTTTGTCGATGAATTGGCCGGGATAATCCAGCATTCGTTTTCTCCGGTTTGCCTCTTCAGACGAGCGGGCTGAATTCACCAATGATCGCTGCTTCAACGTTTTCGAGATGCTGGCGCAGCATTTCGGCTTTTGTATCGGTCAGTTTCAACCTGGATGCTATGTCGGCGGCAGCATCGCGAAGCTCGCGATGCAGTACGTTTGCAATTCGCTCGCGTTCTACGGCCGGTACCGCGTCCGGATTTGAAAGAAAGGCGCCCGCCTCAACGCCTGACGCGCCGGGGCCTTTCCTGGCGATGCTGATTAACGATGCGAGGCTCGGGACGGGATGAACCCGCGACCGCCGAAAGGCATCGCACATCAGACGCTTGATCTCGTGCTCCGAAAATTCCTTGAGGCCGGCCATTGCCTCCTCGTCGGCTTCGCTCCAATCATTGTCGGTAAGGTCCTGATAGAAAGCTCGGACGCCCTCGAGCGTGCCATCCTTTCCAGTGACCGGCTGTCGCTCGATCGCTGAGAGCCGTTCGCTTATTCGCCGACTGGCTTCTTCGAGCTCTTCACGCAGGATTTCCGCTACTCGCTGGTGTTCGCGCGGTCTTATTCTCATGCTCTCCCCCATCGTACGAGCCAGATTGCAGCAGCTGACTAATACAATAGACGAAGCCATTCGTCAGAACAAGCTAGCTCCGCGACGGGTAGTGGGGTCTTAGTGTGTTGGTCGCTGATTATCGCGCTGCTCCTCATCGTCCTCTGCGGTTAAATCCCGTCATTGATTAGGAAAACCGCGGAGGACGCCGAGGACGCTGAGGACTGCGTTGTCGGCCAACACGCTATACACCACTACCCCGCGGACGGAGGCTTTGCTCGCATAACCGAATCTTTTTATCGGCTTTCATCGAGCAGGATCAAGTTTGACTTCACCTACTTAACGTTTAGGATTACGAACAAACATTTCGAAAGGCAGTGAATTGTCGGCGCACACGCCCCCTCACGATAGTTCAGTTTCGAGCGCGCACGCGAAGCTGGCCGGCGCATCGCCCGACGCAACACCTGCGTGTTGTTCGGAATGCAGCGGCACCGGTATTGTGCGGCAGTGGAGCGAGTTTCGGTTCTTCGAGGATATGCGTGCTTGCTCGCAGTGCGATGCGGGCGACGAAATTGAAGCCCTGATCGCCGAAATCATGAAGCGCGCCTAGCGCTGAAGTTGCGAAGCCGGAGTTACCCGATCGTTCTTACAATTCGCTCCGCTGCTGCCTCGAGCATTGAATCCTCGCGCGCGAAGCAAAGCCGCATGAACACATCGTTCTCGGGTTCGTCCATGAACGCGCCGCCGGGCACTCCCGCGACACCCGCTTCTCGAATCATGAACTCGTTTAACTCGGTGGCGTCTCGAAAGCGCTCCGGTATCCGAGCCCACGTATAGAAACTCGACCGGGATGGATAAACGCGAAACCCCGCCGCCTCGAGCGCCGTGTTTATGATTCCGCGCTTTCGCGCGAAATCGCCGCGCAGCTTGTCATAGTACTCGGGGTCGGCGAGCAGCACTCGAGCCAGTGCGTGCTGGAGCGGCGTCGGTGTACAAACGTAATATATGTTTCCGAGTTGAGTGAGCTTTCCGATCAGCGCGCCGGGCCCGTATGCATATCCAAGCCTCCAGCCTGAGACCGCCCACGACTTCGAGAAAGAGTTCACGGTGATCGTCCGCTCAAAGGCGCCGGGAAGTGAAGCGGCTGTCACGTGATCGGCCGCCTCGAGCGTGAAATGTTCATAGACCTCGTCAGAAATCAGTAATAAATCAAACTCCTGCGCACAGGCGACCATTGCTTCCATTTCCGCGCGTGTCAGCACTCGACCGGTTGGGTTCGCCGGGGAACAGGCGATGATTGCCTTGAGCGGCTGCTCGCTTCGAGACTTTCCCTCGCGACACACGCGGCGCAGCTCGTCTACGTCCAAATCGAGATTCTCGCCGCGGAGTTTCACCACATCGGTTCTGCCGCCAGCCGTTTCGATTGTCCGCTTGTGATATGGATAGTACGGCTCGAAGACGATCGCGGACGCGTCCCGCAGAAATGTGTGCGCGATTGTTACGAGCGCTCCCGTGGCGCCCGGTGTGATGATGAGTTCGAGGGGACGGCGGTCGGCATCAAGCGAGACTCCGGATGAGATCCGCAGCTTTTCAACTACGGCCCGTCGCAACTCATCGACGCCCTCAAAGAAGCTGTAATGATTCAAACCCTCGGCGACGGCTTCGTTCAAAGCTTGGGCGAGCGCGGGGTGAAGCGGCACATCGTTCTGACCCTGCACCAGATTACCGCTGGCTGGGATGAGACGCGCGATCGCGCGGATGTCGGGCTGGGTACGCTTTTTCGTGGTTTGCAAATTGGTCTCCCATCGTCCGTATTCAATATCGGCCCCCGTCTTATTTAATGCGAAATGGTACGGGCCGCCGAATTCGCGTGTCAAGCAGACGCACCGCCAGGTAGTGGGGTCTTAGTGTGTTGGTGGCTGATTATCGCGTTGCTCCTTCAGCGTCATCGGCGTCCTCTGCGGTTAATCCCGGCATTGATTAGGAAAAACCGCGGAGGACGCCGAGTACGCTGAGGACTGCGTTGTCGGTCAACACGCTAATACACCACTACCCACCGCCAGGTATTGGATCAGATTGACCTGCTACCCACCGCTAGAATCTGGCGATTGAGTCAGACGCTTGCCTCTCGAAGTCAGCTCGGAGTACTCTAATGAAACAAATAAGCGAAGTCATTGAGTTCTACCGTAACAAGAGCAGGCAAATTACATCCTGGAATGCGCGATTGAGACTATGGAAGAAAAAAAAGTTACCCTGATCACGAGGCGACAGGCAGTTGCTTCGCTGGCAACGTTGGCAACGGGAGCGATACTAAGGCCAAACTCTCTTTTGGCCTATGAATCGAGTGATAGCAAGACCAGATTTGCGGTGCTCGGTGACTTTGGCACTGGAGGGAGCGACGAAATCGCCGTGGCCGCTCAGATGCTCCAGGCGCATCAGCAATCAGATATCGAGTTCGTACTCACCGTCGGCGATAATATTTATCCAAATGGGAATGCGAAATACTTCTCCAGGCATTTTGAGGAACCCTTCGCCGGGCTTCTTGAGAAACGCGTAAAATTTTATGCGGTGCTTGGCAATCACGACGTCGAAGAAGGCCGCAAGGACCAATGCAATTATCCGCTTTTCAATATGGGGGGCTCCTCTTACTACTCAATCAGTCGCGGCAACGGGTTGATTGATTTTTTCATGCTCGACTCTACCGACTTCGGCGCGGGACAGGCGAACTGGCTCGAGAACGGGTTGCGGAACTCGCGAGCCGTATGGAAAGTCGTTGCGCTCCATCATCCCATTTATTCGTCCGGCAAGAAACACGGGTCGCATCTCGCTATGCGAAAAACCCTCGAACCGATGCTGACAAAATATCAAGTGCAGGTTGTGTTCGGGGGCCACGATCACGTGTACGAACGCCTGAAGGTGCAAGCGGGAATCCAACACTTTGTCACCGGCGCCGGTGGCAAGATGCGGCGAGGTGACATAGACCTAAAGAGTCCGCTCCGGGCCACGAGCTATGACGAAGATAACTCTTTCATGCTCATGGAAGTAGATGAGCGTCAAATGAATTTCAAGTCGATTAACGAGAAGGGTGTCGTCGTTGACAGCGGAGTAATAAAGCAGTCGACGAGTTTGCTTTCGCAAGCTGGATTCGCTTAGCTTGCCGTCACCGAAGTGCCGGCCAGATTCAAAACTTCATCGCTGTGCACCAGCTTTGCCCCCGTGTCTGACATCTTTCGCAGGGCCTCATCTCCATCGTCAGGCGCCACATTTACGGCCCTCATCGCATCGGTCACCGCATAGACCTCGTAACCTAGCTTCAAACCATCGAGCACCGTTTCAAGCACGCAATAATCCGTGGCAAGCCCGGCTACGTAAAGCTTCTTCACTTCCTCGCCCTTAAGCACCTCGTCGAGCGTGCGTCCTTCAACATCCGTTCCCGCAAACTCCGAATAATCATCCTTGTCGGGCGTCGAGGCCTTTCGAAAATAATGCGCGATAGTAGCGGTCTCAAGATCCGAATGGAGATCGGCGCCGGGTGAACCCTGTACGCAGTGAGGAGGCCACGGGCCGCCGCGTTCTTTGAAGGATATGTGATTGGCCGGGTGCCAATCCTGGGTTGAGACGACAAGAGAGAAGTGCGGAATCAGCTTGTTGATGACCGGTACTATCTGATCGCCGCCGCTCACCGCGAGCGCGCCTCCCGGACAAAAATCGTTTTGAACGTCGACCAGTATCAACGCTCCCTCGACAAGTGGTGATCCCATGCTCGATGCCTCCAGCCTTATTCTAGTCAGCACACAACACCCCGACAACTACGAACAGTGCGCAGTGCGCAGTGGGCAGCAATGGCGTTACTTGTATTCGAGAGCGGCCAAACAACGGTTGTCACAACTCTTCGATGAAGTCGCTTATCAGTTCGAGTCCTTCTCTGAGGTAGTCGGCGTTCGAACCGAAACCGATTCTCAGATACTTGCCCATTAGAAAATGTTCGCCGGGCACGACCAGAACGCTCTTTTCTTCCCTGAGCCGATTGACGAATTCGAGAGATCCAATATCGAGATGATAACGCAAGTATGCGATGGCGCCCGCTTGTGGCGGGATGAATGAAAGGTCGTTTCCCTGGGCCCAATCGCGCAGGATGGGATAGTTCGCGTTCAGAACGCTCCTGGTCCGGTCGAGCAATCTCGCTCTGTTCTCGGGGACGAGCGCAACGCGCGCGAGGAAGTCGCTCGCCGGACCCGGACCGATCGTAGTGTAGTCGTGATAGGACCACGCGTCGTCCACGAACTCCGGCGTCGAAACAATCCATCCGATTCTCAGTCCCGGCAGGCCGTAAGCCTTCGACAATCCGCTGGTGACGATCAGCTTCTCGTACATGCCCCAAAAGCTCGGCGCAACGTCGCGTTCAAGTTCCGCCCCGCGATACACCTCGTCCACCAGCAACCATGCATTCGCGCGGCGCGCCGTGGCGACGATGCGCTCCATCTCCTGCTCGGTAAGAATCGCCCCGGTGGGATTGTTCGGATTGCAGATTGCGATCAGCTTTGTCTTCGGGGTGACGGCGCGTTCAAGGGCGTCCAGATCGGGCGCCCATTCGAGTTCTTCAATCAGCGGGAGCGGTTTTATTTCGGCTCCGAACGCGCGCACGATTCCCCAGAGCTGCATGTAATTGGGAAGCATCATCACTATCTCATCGCCGGGCTCCGTTAGCTTCCAACCCGCGAGAAAATTCGCTTCCGCTGTGCCGACGGTTGCGATGACGTTTTCCATGCTCGCGCCGGGATAGAGGCCCGCGATCGCGCGTCTGAGTTCGGGCGTGCCGTTGGATTGGCTGTAGCCCAACTCGATCTTCAACAGTTGGTCGCGGCCGGACTGATCGGGGACCAACTCTTCGATTGCGACCGGATGTACGCCGCTCTCAGACAAGTTGTACCGAACCAGGTTCTCCCAGGTTGATTGCATGCGCTCCATCTGAAATTGTTCGAGCTTCATCGTTCACTCCTGTCATCGGCGGCGCTGGATTAGGTAACCACAGATGAACACCGATAAACACAGATCAAATGAAACATGTTCGAGCTGCTTTACCCGATAGCTTTGGTCCCAATCTGTGCCTATCTGTTTTCATCTGTGGTTTCACTTACCTCTCAAATCACCCTCGGAGTAATCGCATATCAACCGCTCCGGATCTCGTTCGCTGAATGCGTCCTGATTGAGCCAGATCTTAATGCGACCCTCCGCGGATTCGCAGATGATTTCATCGTAGCGCACGAAGTGGCCCGTGAGCTGGCCAAATTCGTTGAAGATGTAAGGCGGTATAAGGCCGCGAACTTCGCTGAACGGAATGATCATTCTTCCTCCGCAAAATTTGTGGATGACAGCATAGATTAACCGCTGAGGCGCGGCAAGCGATGGGTAGCCCGCGACGCGTATAACCCGCCCAATGCTCTTTGCTATAATCCTCGAGGCAAAAATAAAAGCGGAGGAACCAATGAAGCTCCTGTCAATGAAACTTGAAGGTCACGATCGCGCCGGAATCCTGCTTGGCGAGGATGTGCTGGATATTACCGACTTCTGTGAAATCCTGGAGGCGAAGGGCGAATGGTTCGAAGCCGACACGACCCATTCGCAATTTCAGCACATTGAAGGTTCGTATTGCGACGCGATGGACCTCTATCGGCGGGGAACAAAATGGCTCACTGAGATTGCCGCGAGGGTCACGCCCTCGCTGATCGGCGAATTGCGAGCCACCGGCACGCTCAAGCCGCTTTCGTCGGTAACGCTCAATTCGCCTGTGATTGCGCCCGGAAAGATACTCGCCGTTGGCTTGAACTACACGGCTCACGCTGCCGAGCAGAACATTTCGCCGCCTGAGTCTCCGCTCATTTTCGCAAAGTGTGTGACTGCGTTGGCCGGACCTGGAGATGAGATCAAGCTGCCTCGCATCAGCGAGATGATCGACTACGAAGCCGAGCTTGCCGTCGTGATTGGCAAGCGGGCCACATCAGTCACCGCCGCAAGCGCGATGGAACATGTTGCCGGCTACACCATCATGAACGACGTTACCGCGCGCGATCTTCAGAAGCGCGAGCGCCAATGGGTCCGCGCAAAGGGACTCGATACATTCTCCCCTTGTGGCCCCTGGCTTGTGACGGCCGATGAGATTCCCACTCCTCATTCGCTCGACATCTCATTAACGGTCAACGGCGAAACCAGACAGCATTCAAACACGGCCGATTTGATATTCAAGATTCCCCAGTTGATTGAATTCATCTCCGAGGACCTGACCCTGATGCCCGGCGACATCATCACTACCGGCACGCCGTCGGGTGTCGGTGTCTTCATGAAACCGCCGGTGTTCCTGAAAGCCGGCGACGAGGTGTCGATCAATATTGACCGAATCGGAACGCTGCGGAATCGCGTCGCGGGCGGTTGAATCGACAGGAGCTAGAACTTCTCCGCGAATTGAAAGTGCATCGGGTCTTTCCTTGACGTAAAGTCGCCGCCGTAAAAGAAGCCGGCCTTCTTGAATATCGCGACGACCTCGTCAGGGAAGCGATCCGAGCTTCCGAGCGGGAATTTCTTGGTCTCAAGATCGATCGCGATACCCCAGGAGTGAGTCGAGGGCTTGGTTCCACCCTTCTGCGGTCGTTTGTTGAAGATCCCGCCAAAGTTTTTAACCTGGCTTTCAAACCCTGCCGCCTGGATTTCCCGGAACACCTGAACGAAGTTGTCAACCAGCAACTTGTGACAACGCGCGTGCTTCACCGTCTGACCGTCAAAGATCAGCGGATACGGCAGGTCAAACAGTTTGAGACTATTGGCCTCAAAATTTGGATCGCTGGAGTCTCCAAATGTCTGAACGATTTCATCCAACCCGACCGGTGTCTTAGTAAGCATATGTGTTTCCCTCCTTGCGAATCATTGTGATTTTGATTTTAGTCTGGGTGGGCGGACCCATCAGTGTCACCCATCTCGTAATGCACTTTAGGCGCAGAATATTTCTTAGGGGCATCTGAGCGCAGTTCCAACCTGCTCGTTTTGCGCTGTTGCCCTTTCCGGTAGAACTAAACTTGCCCGTCTAGATGAGCGTTGGCCGCTTGCGGTGCCAGTCGGTGTGTTGTTGAAACAGCCTCGCGGCGCCTACGACTTTGTGTTCGTCAAGCGCGCGGCCCACGAACTGAAGTCCTATCGGCAGCTTCTTCGAATCGAAACCACATGGCACGCTGATAGCGGGTAAGCCGCACACGTTTCCGATTCCTCCCAGAGGATCGGAAAAATCCAAATCCGTTTCCAGGTTCGCGGTCAAGGGCGATGCGGTCACCGGTAACGACGCCGCGGCGATGACATCGAAATGGTCGAACATCTCGTCGATCTTTCGTTGCAATATCGCTCGAATGCGAACCGCGCGCACGTAGTCCGAAGCCGGTATCTGCTGATTGACGTACGCCGCTACTTTGCCGAGCGGATCGTTCAATTCCGCAATGTGGCCTGACTCAATCAACGATTCGAATGCCGCGGCGCCCTCGACTGAGAGGATCGTGCCCGCGGCTGGTTCCCAGGGGCCTTCGGGGAGCTTTGCATCTTTTATTACCGCGCCGTTTTTCTTAAGGACATCGAGCGCGGCGTGCGTTGCCTCCTCGATCTCAGGCGAGACTTTCTTCCATGCGTTTGTAAGCCAGCCGATTCTAAGAGGCTTGACCGCCGCTGCGCTGTAAGAAAAAGCCGCATCGCGAAGCGAGGCGGGGTCTTCGACATCGTGGCCGGAGATTGCTGCCAGCACCAGCGCGCAATCGTCGGCAGTGCGGCCCATCGCTCCGATTTTGTCCATCGAGAACGAAAGCGCCATCGCGCCATGCCGGCTCACGCGACCGTAGGTCGGGCGCAGTCCGGACACGCCGCAGAACGCAGACGGGCACACGATTGAGCCCCAGGTTTCAGTGCCGATTGCAAAAGCAGCGAGAGCGGCGCCCGCAATCGCACCCGATCCACTGGACGACCCACAAGTCCAACAGCCTTCATCCCACGGGTTCCTGGCGGCTCCGCTGATCGAAGCCGAAGCGAAGCGGTATCCCATCCCGCCCGCAAGCTCGATCATTGCCGCCTTGCCGATCAGGATCGCGCCGGCCGCGCGCAGTTTCGTTATCACCGTCGCATCGTAATCGAACTTTTGATTCGCGTATGGCCGCGCGCCCCACACCGTCGGATAACCTTTGACCGCAAGCAGGTCTTTGGCCGCATAAGGAATTCCGTGAAGCGGGCCTCGATACTTTCCCGCTCGAATCTCGCGGTCGGCTTGCTTCGCTTCGCGCCTGGCGAGATCGCGTGTGATCACGGCATAGGCGTTCAATCGTGCGCCGACCGATTCGCTGCGCTTCAAGTAGCTCTCCGTAAGCTCGACAGGCGAGAGCCTGCGTGAGCGAATGCGCTCGCCCAACTCTCGCACGGACAAATAGAGAATGTCTTCGCCTAGCACGATTCCTCCTGGCCGGCTACGGCTTGCGATAAATGTGAAAAATCATCGCGGGCTCGTTTGAGTTTTCGAGAGGAAACGCGCGAAGCGCCTCGCTGGTCTTCTGGGCCTGGGTTATCAACCGCTTCAGCTCAGTTTTCTGTTCATCCGAAAGCCGCTTTCCGTACTTCGCAAGAATGGCCTGATACTGAGCTTCCGCCGCAGGCGGCAACTGCGCTGCTCGAGTGCTTTCAGGCATCTCCGCTACCTGAGGCACAGCGGCTGCTTTACTCGCGATCGGCAATGCCGCGGTCGCGGCCGTAACCGTGGCTACGCGTGAAAACTCGCGCCGGGACATTCGAGCCCCACTCTTCGCGTGCCCTGCCATCCCATCGTCTCCTTCGGATTGGATTTCCGATGTTCGACGAGCTGCCAGCTTGTCGTTTCGTCGGTTTGCACTCCCGACAAGCCGGCAGCTTGTCGGACTTCGGATAGGAGCGAAATACTACCGTAAGGCGATTACTCTCGCAAAGTGCGTGAGTCTAGAGGGGACGCTCGGATGGCGTGACATCTGAAGGCAGTTTGCGATACAGATCGGCGGGCTTGCTTGAGGCCGGCATCGTCTCGGCGATCATGTAGTCAGGAATTTGAATGTAGATCAGGTCACCGAGCGAGTTTCGTCGCGGCATCTCCCAAACGATGCCGTTCCATGTTGCCAGATCGAACGACTCGGGATCATCCGGCGCGCCGCGAATCCTGATCCAAGCCTGCTGACCTTTAATCATTACGACTCAACCGAACCCTTGCTCAATTGCTGCCGACACATTCGCCTGCGCATTGTGATTAGGGCTGAAGGAGCAATTACAAGTTGCCACACCGTGAGTGTGTTTTCAAGATACCCGAAACAGACGTGTCTTTCGGCATTCAAACTTTGATCATGTTTTCGCGGAGCTCGCTCGGAGGGATGCTGCTTCAAATCACTGTCGTTACAATCTCGCGAATGCTGCGTTGAAGCTCGATGTCGTCGGTTATCGGGCTGCTGATCGCGACTTCACACGCAAGGTGTGGATGAATTCCGCTGCTCACTAGCTGCGCGGCATAGACCAGCAATCGCGTGGATACGCCTTCTTCCAACCCGTGGCCTTTCAGGTTGCGGACCTTCTGGCCGATCAGCACCAGATCGCGAGCGGTCTGTCCGTCGATGTTACCCTCGTGCATGAGGATGTCGGCTTCCAGGGGCGGCTGCGGATAATCGAATTCGAGTCCGACAAAACGTTGCCGCGTCGATTGCTTCAGATCCTTGAGTACGCTCTGATAGCCCGGGTTGTATGAGACCACAAGCATGAACTCGTCGGGCGCCTGAAGAATCGTTCCGCGCTTTTCCACCGGCAGTACTCGGCGATCGTCGGTCAGAGGATGAATAAGAACGATGGTGTCCTTGCGCGCTTCAACTATTTCGTCGAGGTAGCAAATCGCGCCGTGCTTGACCGCGGTCGTGAGAGGGCCGTCGTGCCACACGGTCTCATCGCCTTCAAGCAGGAATCGCCCCACGAGATCAGTGGCCGACAGGTCCTCATGGCACGCGACGGTGACCAGCGGCCGATTGAGCCGCCACGCCATGTACTCGATGAACCGAGTCTTACCGCAGCCGGTCGGACCCTTCAGCATAACCGGAAGCTTCGCCTGGTACGCCGCTTCGAACAGCTCGACTTCCTTGCCGGCGGCGAGGTAGTAGGGTTCGTGAGCGATAACGTGTTTTTCGATTGCTTGTTCTACGGTTGCTTGATCTACAGTCATAAGAGAGTGATTCGTGATGCGTGACGCGTGATTCGTAATCCGGCGATCACGAATCACGCATCACGGTCTGTTTCCGCAAGGGTTCCGGCCTGTGTATAATTCTTGGCTTCGAATCAACATTCGCGCGTTACTGACTTGCAAGCGAAGCGGAATGATAGCATTTGACAATCGGGCGAGCAAAAAGAGATTGAGAACGCAATGACTGTAGCAGTAGCAATGAGCGGCGGTGTGGATAGCTCGGTCGCCGCGGCAATACTAAAAAGAGAGGGCCACGACGTCGTCGGCTTCACGATGCAGTTGTGGAATCAACGCAGGAGGCTTGCTCCCGATGAGGAGCCTCAGCCCTCGCGATGCTGCTCGCTTGACGACGTGTACGATGCGCGATGCGTCGCCGAAGACCTTGGCATTCCCTTCTACGTGTTGAATCTCGAAGACGAGTTCGAGCGAGGCGTCGTTCGCCCCTTTGTCGAAGACTATCTTGCAGGCCGAACGCCGATTCCGTGCGTCTCCTGCAACACCAAGCTCAAGTTCGCGAGGCTCGTCACGGTCGCGCGGCAGGTCGGCGCCGAGTCCGTAGCCACGGGGCATTACGCCCGTGTGGAATACAACGACACGTACGGGCGATTCATGCTTATGAAAGGTCGAGACTCATCGAAGGATCAGTCTTACTTTTTGTTTGAGATGACACAGAAGCAACTCGCGGCCGCGAGGTTTCCGCTTGGCGAGATGACCAAGTCTGAAGTGCGCGAGATCGCGCGGAGTGTTGGGTTGGAAACCGCCGAGAAAGCCGAGAGTCAGGAGATATGCTTCGTGCCCGACGGCAACTACGCGAAGTTTGTTGAGAACTATGCGCGTTACGAGATGGGTGAATCTGAAATTCACGCCGGCGAAATCAAAACAGCGGAAGGAACCGTCGTTGGGGAACACGCTGGGCTTCATCGATACACGATCGGGCAGCGCCGCGGAATCGGCATCGCCGCAAGCGAGCCGCTCTATGTTGTGAAGATCGATGTCCCGCGCAATGAACTCGTGGTGGGAAGACGAGACGAGCTTTATGGTCGTTCATTCATTGCGACGGGCGTGAATTGGGTGGCGATCGCGCCTCCAGTTGCGCCGGTGCGCGCAAGCGTGCGAATTCGCTATCGCGCAATTGAAGCGCCGGCGACGATCACTCCCCTCGCGGCGGGCCGAGTGCAGGTCGAGTTCGATGAGCCTCAAGCAGCCATCACTCCGGGACAGGCGGCGGTGTTTTACGATGGCGACGTTGTCGTCGGAGGTGCGTGGATAGAATGAAAAAGAAAAGCGATGCGGCAATGAGTATACACGGCGACGGGGCGACTATTGTGCTGAGATCTTATCTGGTTCGATTGCCGCGTCGCCGCATCGCCGCGCCGGTACTCATGTTGGTAATAGCGATGCTGACATTCTCCTCGTGTGGTTCCCGAAGCGGCGACGTTACTGCTAGCGCAACGATGGGCACCTGTCCGGTGTGTCATATGAAGGTCAACGCTTCGGATGAGTGGGCTTCGGAAATCTACTTCAAAGACGGAACGAAACTGATTTTTGAATCGCCGGGCGATATGCTTGCGTTTTACACTTCGCCGGCCAGCTACAACGTCGATGACGCGCACAAAAACCGAGCAAACATCGACAGAATTATCGTTAAGGATTATCAAACCAAACAGCCGATCGACGCTCTGCAGGCGAGACTTGCCTATAAGAGCAAGATCGAAGGCCCGATGGGGGCGGACTTCTTTCCATTCGCAAGGCGAGACGAAGCCGAAACGTTCGTCGCCGCAAACGGAGGGACGCTGCTGGCGTTGAATGAAGTGACATCAGATATGGTTCGAGATTTGAGGAAGTGATTGTGGACAAAACAATTCATCAGCTCGTACGGGCGTCCCTCCGTGGACGCCCCTCAGTTATCGGTGGTACGTCTGCTCCCGAAAGGGGCGCCCACACAAGAGCGCCCCTACAAGTATTCCTGAGCGCGCTCGCGTTGTTGCTGTTGCCGTTGATTGCGTTCGCGCAGGGCAGCGATCGAGTCGTAAAAGCAAACGGCTATGTATCAGTCGATGGCCTGCGGCCGGGCGACAAGTTCAAAGTCGCCATCGCGATTGAGGTCGCCGAAGGCTACCACATCAACGCGCATCGCCCGTCGCTCGACTTTCTTATTCCCACGGCTGTCAAATTCGAACCGGCGTCTGGCATAACCGTCTCCCAGGAAAAATACCCGGCGCCGAAGCATCGCAAGTTCGAATTCGCGCCCGACACCGAACTCGCTGTTCACGAAGGCACCGTGTACATCACCGCCGAAGCTCAGGCGGACTCGGCGATCGCGCCGGGGGCGGCGACGCTTCGCGCGTTAGTCACGGTCCAGGCTTGCAACGATTCACAGTGTCTTGCGCCTTCAGATCTGAATGTCGAGATCCCGATACGATTCGTCGCGGCAAAACAAGGCGTAAAGCCGGCAAACTCGGAGATCTTTGCGAAGGCCGAAGCCGCGCCAGTCGATGATTCCACGACGGCTTCAGCTTCGAGCGCTTTGACTCAGTTTCAAGGCAGCGCCGCGCCTCCGAACAAGATCGCGGAGTTGATAACGAGCAAGGGGCTCGCGCTCACGCTCGTGTTCGTGTTTCTTTCGGGCCTGTTGCTCAACACCACGCCGTGCGTTTATCCGATCATCCCGATCACCATCGGTTTCTTCGTCAACCAGGGCGCATCTCGCGAAGGCAAGCCTAGTTTGCGGCGGACGTTTTCGATGGCGTTGATGTACGTGCTCGGTATGGCCATAACTTATTCGGTGCTCGGGGTGATTGCTTCGTTGTCGAAAGGTTTGTTCGGGGCCGCGCTTCAAAACCCGATCGTGTTGATCTCGCTCGCCGCGGTCATGATCGCGCTGGCGTTGTCCATGTTCGGCGTTTACGAATTCAAACTGCCCGAGTCGCTGAATCGATTCGCCAACAGTAGCACTCAATCGACGAGCGGGATCTTCGGTGCTCTGGTGATGGGATTGACGATGGGAATCGTCGCCGCGCCGTGCATCGGTCCGTTCGTGTTGGCGCTGCTGGTGTTCGTAGGTGAGAAGGGCGATCCGGTTTACGGATTCTTCATGTTCTTTGTGCTGGCGCTTGGATTGGGTCTGCCGTATCTGGTGCTCGGAACTTTTTCGGGCGCGATCAAAGCGCTGCCGCGATCGGGCTTGTGGATGGTGACGGTGCGCAAGGTGTTCGGCCTCGTGCTGGTTGGGATGGCTCTGTATTTTTTAATGCCGTTGATGGGAGAGCGCGCGACGTTGGTGTTCATTGCGTTCTTTGCTCTGTCGGCGATCTATTTGATTCTGTGGGAGGCGGGCAGGACCAAGCCAATACAATTCGCATGGGTGCTTCGAGTAGTCGGGATTGGCGCGGCGGTTGTCTCTGTGGCGATGGCTTTGCCAAAAAAGATCGAATCAGAAATCGCGTGGCAGCCTTACACTGAACAGGCACTCGCTGAGGCTCAGAAAGACGGCCGAGGCGTCATCATCGATACGTTTGCCGACTGGTGCATCCCGTGCAAGGAACTCGACAAGCTCACCTTTACCGATTCGTCGGTGAAACTGGAAGCAGAGCGCTTCGTCACATTGAAGCTCGACCTCACGAGCAGCGATCCGAAGTCAGAAGCGGGCCGCGCGCGCACGCGATACGGAATTCGCGGAGTGCCGACGGTGATCTTCCTCGACAGCACGGGCCGTGAGCTTGCGGACCTGAGGCTCGAAGGGTTCGAGAAGCCATCAGCCTTTCTCGGAAGAATGAAGCAAGTGGAATCGTCTCCCGCGGGTTCTCCGAGGCTTGCGAAGAACGCTGTCGATTCGAAGGCGCCGGTTGCCGATGCCGCCTCCGGATCATCCGGCGATCCCGCGCCGTCGATCAACCTGGCGTTGCTCAATGGTGGCACGCTTGCGCTCGAATCGCTTCGAGGCAAAGTGGTGATTGTGGACTTCTGGGCAACGTGGTGTGTGCCCTGCTTGTCTGAGATTCCGATGTTCAACCAGTTAAAGAAGGACTATCAGCCTCGCGGAGTTGAAGTCGTTGCGATCTCGCTCGACGAAGAAGGCGCGTCAAAGGTGAAGCCGTTCTTGAAGGCTCACCCGATGGACTACACTCAAGTGATCGGCGATCAGAGCACGGCTGCGGCGTTCAATGTGTCGGCGGACACATTGCCGGTGACGTTGTTGATCGATAAGCAGGGTCGGATAAGGTTTCGGCACGTTGGAATAACAAAGAAAGATACTCTGGATGGCGAGCTAAATCAGTTAGTGAACGAGTGAAAGCCCCTGGCCTGTCAGTAAAGTTATTTCGTAAAGAGGATTTTGGTCTTCGGCCAGGTCAAGGAACGCACACTCAGTAGACAAGCTCTTCCGGAGGCGATTGCGTGAAAGCCGTGATGGATACGAACGTCCTCGTTGCAGGCCTACGGTCCAGACTTGGCGCTTCGTTTGAGATTCTCCGCCCTTTGCGTTTGGCCGAATGGACTGCGGTACTGAGCAACCACTTGCTTTACTAATACGAGGAGGTTCTTAAACGGCAAGCGCAAGCGCTAGGGCTGAGCCTCGAAGATGTGGACCAACTGTTGAACGTGATTGTGCTCGCGGTGAAGAATTCCGTTTGTCATATTCCTGGCAACCAATTCTGACAGATCCCGACGATGAGCCACTCGTCCAACTTGCAATCGAATCCGATGCGCTGCGAATCGTCAGCCACAATGTGCGCCACCTTCAGCCTGCGGTACGATTGGGAGTTGAAGTCTTGCGTCCTCGAGAGTTTCTTGACAGACTGAGATCATGAAAACGCTACAAGCGCAGGTGCCGGACATACTGGTCGAGGAAGTTAAGGAACTGGCCGCGAAGCAGAACGCGAGCGTAGATCAAATCGTGTCTCTTGCCTTAGCCGCGCAGGTTTCTGCCTGGCGAACGCGCGAGAGCATTGTGTCAGTGCCAACCGCGTGGACTGGCAACGCGTAGACGACATTCTTGCCCGCGTACCGAAGGCACCCCCGCAACCGGGCGATGAACCGTGAAGCATCAGCGCTCTCTCTTCATCATCATTTGCGATTTAAGGAACAAATGAATGAGTACGATTCAACACTAGTAAAAAGACAAGTGTTCCATCGCTGAAGAACGGTCACGAGAATTGCGGGCTGTGCCCTTTGCGTCAAGTGTTATGCCGAAACAAGTCTATTCCCGAATAGGATTTTCTCGAGCTCTCCAAGCGTGAAGGTTGAGCGGTCACGGATGCTCTCTTCAACGACGCGCATTAGAGCGGATGCGGCGAACAACGTGATTCCCCCGAACTTCAGAGCCGTCCAAGTACTCTGCGAGTTTCTTTCACGTCATTCTCTTAAAATTGCGAGCCGACTATCAAGTGATCGGCGATCAGAGCACGGCTACGGCGTTCAACGTCTCAGCGGACACACAGCCGGTTACATTGTTGATCGACAAGCTGGGGGAGGATTCGCTTTCGACACGTAGGCATTTTAAAGAAGGAAATGCTCGAAGCTGAGATCAACTTGTTGTTTGCCGAATGAGGTGCGAAGTCCAAATGTCCAGCTTGTGGCCTTACTCCCTTCGCAGGAACATTCCGATAACATTGTGTCGAAGCTGGCTGGCAACGGGGATAATCAATAGCAGGGGAGTCCAGTTACCTTCGTCTTCCAATCTTATATGCTTTCTGGAAGTACGTAACAATACCAAAAGTACACACAAAGCACGAAGCAAATCCGGCAAATGCCATATAAGGTTCGTAACCTTTTAATTCGGTTGGGAGAGTTCGGTTTAGGTCGGAATTAACGCCGTAGTAGCACAGGTAGGCGGCAACAGGAAGGTTAATGCCAGCGAAAAAGACTGCCGCAGCAGGGAAAAGATATCCCGCATCAAAACGATGCTTTCGAATGATCGAGATGACTACTAATAAGACAGCTAGAACCAACCCAAAATAGGTCCTGATGCTGGCGAAATTTGGCATTAATCTTCCTGGACTCTTTCAGAGATATAGAAGATAAGCAACCCGAGCATGATCCCGATAATTCCCCCAACTTCACGAAAGAAACTCCAACCCAATATGAACCCACCGCCAGACGTAACTATCGCTCTGGAAAGTCGAGCAAATATACTGTCTGGCTGCAATACTTGTCGCACACCAGACGCAGGCTTTTCTGGACTTATGGCCTCTTCAGGTGGTGCGAACTGTGTCGACATTTCCAATCCCCTAATTCATTCTCGACAGCGCCGACATCTTACTATCATTCAACCGTAAAGTATACAAGATTTGTTCCATAGATCCGGCGGCTCTCATAGCCAATGGCACAATTAGACCACCAGAGTACGCATCCGGCAATGCCTAAAACAATTCTTCCCTTCCTGTCATCGTCGTCTCTTCATTTATCGAGCTACCGAGCTTGACGCCGCCACTCGCGCCGCGAAATCCCCGCTCATTACCGCGCTCTCGATCGTTGCCGGTAATCCCGTATCCGTCCAATCTCCCGCTAGAATCAAATTCGGAATTGAGGTTCGAGGGCTTGGCCTCAATCGGTCTGATTCAACGGTATGTGAGAGCGTCGCCTCTCGCTCTTTTACAATCGCGCTGTGAAGCACCGTAGCCGAGCGGCTATCGGGCAGCAACTCGTGCAATTCACTGACGGCCATCTCGACCAGATCGTTTCGAGTCCACTCGACATAATCTCGCGCGGCGCTGATGATTACCGCAATGTGATTAGACCGCTGCTCCGATGTGATGATCGCGTCTTTGTTGAAGATCCACTGGCATCGAGTCCCCAGTAGCCCTACGAACTGGCGGTCGATGATCGGGCGATCAAACCACAGATTGATCGAGACGATAGGCGAAGACCCGAGCGATTCAAGCGTTGCGAATTCCTTTTCTTTCAACTCGCGCGGGAGAAACCCAAGCAAAGCCGATGGCGGCACTGCGCTGATGAAACAATCCGCTTCAATGCGTTCGCCGTCTTTTAACTCGACCGCTTTGACCAATCCTCCTTCGATGATCAAGCGCTGCACGACGGCGCCCGTCTGCACGTCTCCGCCCTTCGACTTGATGAAATCGCTCGCGCCGCCGGTGTACAAATCACTCAAGCCGACTCGCGAGATCCCGATGTTCGAATTCTTCACGCCGCCGCCGAACGCTTCCTTCAAAACCACCTGAAGCATTCGAGCGGACGCGATTTCGGGGCTCTGATTCAACGTCGCGATCACCATCGGATTCCAGAAGCGAGTCTTGATTCTCTCAGATTGTCCAAGCTCGCCGAGCCACTGATCGACCGTGAGCGAATCAGGAGAGAAGCGGCCGTTGCTCGTGATCGCGCGCCTCAGATTCAACGCTCGAAGCTTGTCGCCCACGCCGAGGCCCTTCATCCTGAAGAGTCCCGCGAGCACGTGAAGCGGGGCGGGAAGCGGCGGGCAGTCGAAGCTCGCGAAGCCTTCGCGGTCGAGAAAATCAACGTGGGGTCTCTCTTGAAACTTCAAGCGATCGAGAGTGCCAATCGTGTTGAGAAAATCAATCGTGTGGTGATAACAGCCCATGAACAGGTGCTGCCCGTTATCGACGATGTCGCCGGTCTTTGAATCGATGAACGAATACGCGCGGCCTCCCAGGTGAGCGCGGCGTTCGAGCACCAGCACTTCCCAACCACGTTCGCTCAAGCGCACGCCGGCCGTCAGTCCCGCAAACCCGCCTCCGATTATCACCGCTCGCCTGGACATTCCGTCGCGCTACCTCTGAAGTTTCGCTTTGAGCCAGATGCTGAATGCGATTCGCAATCGGCGCGATTTTGATACCGCCAGCCGATTGCGAAAGACATCGAACTGGACCGCGGGAATCTGATCGAGAAGCTCCTTGTAGATCGCTCCCATTATTTCGGCCGCGAACATCGAAGCTCGATCTCCATCGGGAAGGGAAGCCGCGGCTTTCTCGAAATAAGACGCCGCGCGCGCGTGCTCGAATTTCATCAACTCGATGAACGGCGCGTTGTAGAGATTCGCTCGCAGATCGCGTTCGGAGTAACCAAACCGCTCGAGGTCTTCGAGCGGAATGTAGATCCTTCCGCGAGCGATGTCTTCCTTCAGGTCTCGAAGGATGTTTGTCAGTTGCAACGCGAGCCCCAAGTTCACCGCGTATTCGCGAGTGCGCGCCGACTCATAGCCGAAGATCTCGATGCATATCAGCCCGACAGCGGACGCGGCGCGATAACAATACTCGCGCAGGTCGGCGAAGCTCTGATAGCTGTGCCACTTCAAATCCATCTCCATTCCGTCGATCAAGTCGAGGAAAGGTTGTTTGGGCAAATCGAACTCTTCGATTGAGACAAGCAATCGCTCGCCGAACTCACTGGTGGGCGAGCCGCGATAGCAGGATTCGATTTCGTCGCGCCAGTATTTCAGCTCGGCGTAAGGGTTGCGTCCGGCCTGATCCTCATCGACGACGTCATCCAGCACGCGGCAAAACGAATAGACGTCATTGATCGCGCGGCGCTGTGAACGCGGCAGCAAAAGAAACGAGTAATAAAAATTCGATGCGGTGGCGCGCGCGAGTTTGCGCCGCGCTCCAAGCACTCGTGACACCGCCGATGAAACCGTCGAAGTCATCAGTATCGTCGAAACGCCTCCTTGCTCACCGCCCTCAGGAGAATTGTTATCTTGTCAGATGGTGTGATTACCGGCCTGTGCTTGAACACATTGTACCCGTTCTCTTCGATGCGTTCGAGTATTCGCATTCCCCCGAGCCACACCGAACGCAGCTCGAGTCCCAGTCTCCCGCGCACTGAAGTACAAAGCGGTTTCCCGCGAACAAACATTTGACGCGCGCGCTCGACTTCGAACTTCATCATTCGCGTGAATCGTTCGTCGACAGGTTGCGTTCTTAGATCATCGATTGTCAGATCGAATCGCGAGAGGTCTTCCTCGGGAAGATAGACCCGATCCTTTTCAAGATCGATTGCGACATCCTGCCAGTGATTCGCCAGTTGAAGCGCGGAGCAGATTTCGTCCGACCACCGCAGCCGCTCGTCATCGCGATAGCCGAACAGCAGCAGGATCAATCGGCCGATCGGATTAGCCGAGCGCCGGCAGTAATCGAGCAACTTGCCAAAGCTTGCGTAGCAATTAACAGTCACGTCCTGCGCGAATGCGGACAAGAGGTCTTCGAATAACGTCAGTGGCAGATCGAATTCCGTGCGCGTGCGGGCTAGCGCGACAAAAACCGGATGCCTTGCGACGCCTGACTCGGATTGCCTCAGCATCAACCGCCATTCTTCGATCAAATCGATCCGCTCGCGTTGGGTGTAACCCTCGCCGTGGCCCTCATCCGCGAAATCGTCTGCTATTCGCGCAAACGAATAGATTGCATAGACGTGTTTTCTCAGGCGTCCGGGAATGAGCACCGATCCCACGGGGAAATTTTCGTAATGAGACCGGGCAAGCTTCTCGCAAAACTCGTAGGCGCGATCAAGCGGCCACTCATCCGCGAGTGGCGCGGTGATGGCGTGCGACATCTCGCTTCTGCCGTGTTGGGTTGCGGAGCTCATTGAATGACGAAGTGTATATCGGCGGGAGAGAGTAATGAAAGGAAGGAAAGCGCAAGACTAGCGATGCGCGGCGCCAACCTTAGTTGAAGCCCCGAAAGAGAACGATTGTAAGGCCGGGCCGCGTAGGCACAAGTGTATCCTCCGCGACCCCGCCTCGCGTTCTGACTTGCGATGTCAGTTTGATTTTTTGTGTGGGAGCGGGCCTCACTCCCATCCAAAGAACGTGCTCGACGGCGTCAGTGCGCAGTCGCCACACGAGAGCTTCTCGAAAGCGGCTTCGAGGGCGTCGTCGTGCGGTGCTTCACGCAAGACTTGCGGAGCGCGTCATCAACCAGCGGCTCGACTACGCATTCCGACTTGCGGCATACGGTAGACAGTTCGCTGATCACGAGGTATCGCGCTCGTTCGAGCATCCGCTTCTCGCGAAATGACAGCGGCTTGCTCATCGACAGATACGTGAGGTTCTTCAAAACCTCTGCGACGTGAAAGATGTCCCCGGTCTTCATTCTTTCCAGAAACTCTTTGTAGCGATCTTTCCAATCAATTGGGGGATTCGTGAAATCCGCGGAGAGGGCCTTTAGCAGCCGATCGCACTGATTGTTGTTGATAGGCGACCTGAGACCAATCTCTATTGCGTTGGCGATTGGAACCATGACCGTCGATTCGGTCGCTTTTAGCCTGAGCAGGTAAAAGCTGTTCGGCATGCCTCCAATTTCTGTGGTCGTGATCTTCTCGATTACGCCTATTCCGTGATTAGGATAGACAACCTTCTCGCCTATTTTGAAGCTCACAGATACCTCCTTGTGACCATTTGAACGGAATGCTGCCTCGAGTGAGGACTTCAGGGGTAACCTACCCATCGACATATCAATTTACTCAGTTATTGACGACGAGCCGCGAACTGAACTCGTCGGAGGGTGCTCGATTCGATCAGGGCAAGTGGCGATTTTAGAATCGCTGATCTTGCCCGCCCACCTTGTTCGTATTACCCAACCCGGAGTTTACAGTAGCTCCGACAAAAGGGTCAAGCAAAGAACGCAAGTATGATGAGTGATTCGTGAAACGTGAAACGTGAAACGTGAAAGGTAGCGAGTGACTTATCATTCATCACGCATCACGCATCACGCATCACGCATCACGCATCACGCATCACGCATCGCGCATCACGCATCACGCATCACGCATCACGTTTCACTCATCACTCATGGCATCGTGAATGAAACGATCCATAGTCGTCTGAGCGGGCCGCGTTCCTTGCGCAATACTTTTATCACTACATCATCCCCGCTCTTGAGATCGCGAGTCACCCGAACAAACTCTTCCTGACTGTTCACCGGTCGATTGTTGATCTCAACAATCAAATCGTCTTCGGTGAGATTGTTCTCATCCGAGATGCTGCCGCGCTCGACGCCGACAACGATCGCGCCGCGAGCGCCGTCCAGTCCGTGCAGCTTCGCGAGTTCTGGTGTCAGCGTCTTCACGCTGATCCCAATTCCCGAAACAACCTTCGCCTTATCCTTTTGCTCGGGCGCTTTTCGCGGAGCTCGCGGATCAACTGGAACCGGCCTGAACTCTGAACGGGCATCGGCGTCTTCCTGACGCTCTTCGAGTTTCACATTCGCGATCCGGCGCTCGCCCGCCCTGACATAATCTATGTTGGCCACGCTGCCAACCGGCAGAGATGCAATGCGCCGAATAAGCTCCCGCACGTTTTTGACTCTTTGCCCGTTGATGCTCGTAACCACATCGCCGCTTTGCAGCCCGGCGCGCCCTGCGGGACCCGTTGTTTCGGTCAACTCGAGCACTACAACGCCTTGTCCGTCGGCGATCTTGTTGAGCCGCGCGATCTGGGGAGTTATCTCCTGGGGCTTGATGCCAAGGAAGCCTCGCCGCACGCGGCCCTGCGCGACTAGCTGATTGTATATTTCAACCGCGGTTGCTGACGGCAACGCGAAGCCAATTCCATTGTAGCCGCCAGTGTTCGTCGCGATTTGAGTGTTGATGCCGATGACCTCGCCCGACAAATCCACAAGCGGGCCGCCGGAGTTTCCGGGATTGATCGCCGCGTCGGTTTGGAGGAACTGCTGGAAGGGCGTCGAGCCGCTCTCGGTCACGCGATCCTTGGCGCTTATGATGCCGGCGGTGACGGTTTGCTCCAGGCCGAACGGCGATCCAATCGCAAGCACCCAATCGCCGACGTTGAGCCGGTCCGAGTCTCCCATTCGAGCCACCGGCAGCGGCCTGGCACTTTCGATCTTGATCACCGCAAGGTCGGTCGGAATATCCACGCCAATGACCTTGGCGTCGACTTCGGAACCATCGGACAGTCTCACTCTGATTCGGTTTGCGCGAGCCACCACGTGCGCGTTGGTAAGAATAAACCCCGACGGGTTTACGATCACGCCCGAACCCGTGCCCTCGCGCGCATACACCTGACTCTCGTAGACCTTTATGTGAGCGACGCATGGCTCGACGTCTCGCGCGACGCGAGCGAAGCTTGCGGACAAGGCATCCGCTACTGCCGGCCTCCCGTTGATCGTCAGTCGATTGTCGTCCGAGGTCGCGCGCGCAACGCCGTGCACGATCATGCCTATCGCGATCCCGGTGGATAAACAACACAGCGCCACCAGCAGGATTATCGTCCGCGTGCGCGCGACCGGGTTAGTATCGCGACGTGATTCGGTTGGTGTGTACATCGCAGCTCCTTCACATCTTCAATTGGATCGAGGATTCCAAGGTTATCGAGTCTAAAAACTTATGCGGCGATTATATCAGAGTGGAAACTCTATGTTGAAGGCGATCCAGTTCGACGCTTTCGCTTGCCTGGAAGCGGTGGCTCATCTGCATGGGCGCTCCGTGACTGCCGCTCTCTCATTGGGAATTCCCTTCGCAAAGTGGGCGGCCATTCGGGCCAGCCTCACAAGGTTAGTTATTTGGTTGACTAACCAGCCGTACTAGCGCCCGGTTTTAAGAAATGCGAGTATGCCAATAATGATGCCGCCAATACCGGTTAGCGCGGTCAGGATCGTGACTATTAGTCTGACTCTCCAGTCGATGTCCTTTCGCCGCTCTTCCCGAATACGTCGAGTCGCTACTGCCTTGCCAAGAGGCGAAAGCCAGCGCGTGATCGCGTATTCTGGCGGGGTCCGCGTGGGTCGTACGGGTCAACATCGTCGAGCCACCAACTGGACTTTTCCAACTCTATTCCTAGCCCTTGAGCCTCCGCGACTATTAGATCCGACTCTAGTATCTCAATCGAGTGAGTGCGATCCCTTAAATCTCGAGTCAACTCTGACCGTCTATCCTTATTCGACTCCCCGGCCATAGCACGCCTCAGCGCCTCCTTGTCTTGATGACAACGGATTCGCGCGCGAATTTCCCGCAGTCTTTTCTTGTTCCCCAACATGAACATGGTTGTTAAGCCGAAAGGTGTCTAGCGGCTTCGGGATAATCGATTAGTCAAATTCAAAAACAGCCACGCTCGCGGGGTCGCATCCGGCAAAACACGCTGTTTCGTTACGACTGCTTACGCCCACCGGCCAGGAGGGCTATCGCAAGACCGATCACAAGGTGTGTTGCCGTGATTGAAACTCCAGGGACGCTCCCAAGTTCCAACCGCGTAGCGGTGTCCTCTCGATAGCTCTCGTAGTTAAGGATCTCGCGGGCCGCGTAGCGGTTACCTCGTTGCGTTCATAGGCATATGAGCCAAGAGGTAACCGCTAGGCGGCCCGCGAGGTCCGGCAACCACCCAAACTATCGAGAGGACACCGCTACGCGGTTTTCGTGCCTAATGGAGTTTGGGGATTGAAACCACCACGAGACTTATTGGTAGCAATACAGACTAGGACAGCCCGCGAATATATGATTACCCTTACAACCTTAGCAATTCACCAATCGCCCGCTCTCCATCAAATGCAGCATCACTATGTCGTTCAACTCCGAGCGGTATCTCAAACCCGTCGAGCCGCTCGCAAGCAACGCCTCCCTGATGCGACCCATGATCTCGCCCGGCGTCACCAGCCGCGCTTCGACTATCTCGTGAGTATCGACCGGTTGAAGCTCGCCGCCGACCTTGCACGCGGTGAAAACGTGGGAAGTCCAGTCGATCCCCCGATTCTCATGAGAGAACTTTACTTGCGCGCGAACAACATAATTTTCAAGGGCGATCGACAGCCCAGTTTCTTCGTAGCCTTCGCGCACCGCGCCCGCTTCAAACAGTTCGCCGGGTTCCACGCCGCCCGAGGGCGCGCGATATGCGCCGGGCGGATACGTCGGCTTCCTGATGACGACGACTTTACCGTCGATGATGATGAACAATGTAACATCGTGGGCGCGGCCGTGCTTCTGGCTTCGCGCGACCATATCGAACTCGCCCTCAGTCATCTCGTAGGCCAGGGTAAGAACTTCGGGCACGCCGTATTTCTTTTCCAGAGCGAGAATGGTTTCCGAAGAGATGTACATTCGAGAGAGGACTTAGTGCAGCTCAGTGCCTTTGCGTCCGGGTGGCGGCGCAATCATTTCGACTTCGCGTTCTTTTCAAAGAATTCCATCACGGGCGGAAACGTCGAGGCCACGACGCTCAGATGATCACCGTCCGGTACCTCGAGGTACGTCACTTTCAATCCGGCCTTCTCACACGCTGCAACCATCGTGCGCGAAAGCTGGGCCGGCGCGATCAAATCCTGCGCCCCATGAGCGATCATTGCCGGGGTGCCTTTTACTTTTTCAAGAAGAGTCGTCAGCGCGTCGCCCTGTGCAGGCGGGCCGCCGGATACCGCGGCGATGGCGGCGAACTGTTGAGGCTTGGCGGACGCGACCAGCCACGTGCCGAATCCGCCCGTTGAATGCCCCGTCAAAAAGATTCTCGAGGCGTCGATCTTGTAGTCGCGGGTCACTGCCTCGATCACGTCGAATACGTCCTTCTGAGCTGGACCTGAGTAACTGCTGAAGCGGCCACGCCCATTCACGCCGACCAGAATCCAGCCGCGGCGATCGGCTTCGCCTTTCACAACAGCGGGATCAAACAGGCCGCTGAAGTAATAACGCTCGTCGCCAAGCGGTCCGTGAAGCATGATCACCACCGGAGTGGGGCTCGCGCCGTCGTAACTCCTGGGCACGTACACACGATACGGAACCAGTTGGTGATCACCGGATTGATAGGCTCGTTCCAGTTCGCCGCGTTCGGCGGCAAAAGGGTTCTCTCCCTTCGAAAGCGCGGAGAGCACATTTTCGATGCGATCAATTTCCTGATTGGGGTTCAGCTCCACTTCACCCCGGGTCCGGTTCAATTGAGCAAGCCGTAGAAGCTGAAACTCCGGAGTGGCAATGAGTGGCGCGATCGCTTTGACTTTTGCGTCGCTGGAGCTTTTGATTGCCGCGATGGACTTTGACATCTGAGATACACTATCGGTGAAGTCGGCGATCGCATAGATCGATCGCCGGAGTTCCGCCACTCTCTGGCCGCCGGCCTCGATCAACGCCACGACGTCGTAGACGCCATCGGGCAAAAGAAGTCTCCGCGAGGCGATGCTGCTGGTTTCGCCGACATCGAGGCGCTCGGCAATCACGATTGGCGTCGCAAGCGCGCGAGACGCCTTTGAGTCAGACGGTTTTGGCGCGCCTTCTATGGATACGATTGAGAGCGTGAGGGTCGGTGTCGATGAAAAGGCTTTCTCGATGTTGGTCTGAAACATTCGGGTCACCGAAATTTGAAGCACCTGATTAGGCTCGACCACCAACCGATCCGTTTCAAGTGTCAGCGAGGCAACGAATCTCTGGCTCTCTTCCCACTTCTTACCCGCGAGTAGAGTCTGCGCTTCCCCGAGGACTTCGATGATGCCGGGAATGTTACCCTGTTTGAATGACTGCTCGGCGCGCTTGCGCAGGGCATCAATCGCGGCGAGATTCGCGCCCGCTTTTCGCTTCTGAGCGTAAAGGCGATTGAACTCCTGGTAGCGCGAGAACAGCTCCAAGAGGTAGGGAATCTGTTGGGCCTCGGCCCCGTTTTGTCCGATGGCAAAAAACGCAAGCAGAAGAATCGCGCAAAGAATTCGGAGTCTGGAGTCTCGGGTTCGGAGTCGGGAGAGTCGCAGCTTCGTACTCCATGCTCCAACAGTCTTCTTCATCGGTGAACCATCCTCCAGTTCGGTTTCGGACGCAGTTTACCACAAGACAAGAGGTTCAGGGTTCAGGGTTCCGGGTTCAGGTTCTCCTGGTCCAGTCTCAACAAAGGCGCAACTAAGAACCTGGTGGAGAAATCACAAACCAGAAAAGAGAAACCAGAAACAAGAAACCAGAAACGCTCCTGAACCTTTCTTCTTTGCGGTTCGACTGTCGCTCTTGTATATTCGACGATCACAAAATCAAATCAATTCGAGGGCCCCATGAGTGCAACGGAACGCGCTTCCTTCATCCACGATCCCAATCTCAAGGTTCTGATTGATACCGACCGGCTTCAGGCGCGGGTGCGCGCGATGGCCGAGCAGATCACCAGCGATTATGCGGGCAAGAACCTTCATCTGATCGGAGTGCTCAAGGGCGCGTGCGTGTTTCTGTCGGACCTGATGAGATCGATTGATCTGCCGCTATCTTTGGACTTCATTGGAATCTCGAGCTACGGCGCGTCGACAAAATCATCGGGCGAAGTGCGGATCACCAAAGACCTCGACGTGAGCCTCGCCGGCAAGGACGTGCTTGTAGTTGAAGACATCATCGACACCGGCCTGACGCTGAATTACATGGCGAACATATTTCGTTCGCGCGAAGTGAGCTCGCTTGCGATCGCGGCTCTGTTGGACAAACCGGATCGTCACGAGATTGCAGTCGACGCGAAGTACATCGGCTTCACGATCCCGAATCATTTTGTGGTGGGATATGGACTGGATGTTGGAGAGCTGTATCGCAACCTTCCTTTCATTGGCGTGCCTGAGGTACCGGAGAACCTGGTTAAGAGCTGAACCCGTAGTGCATCCTGGCCTTCGACAATCTAACTGAACAAGTTTGAAACAATTCAGGAGATCTGTATGAACACGTACCGCGACAGCGCTCTTCGTTTCGCGTTGTTT
>Ga0070699_100000555_pt1 | contig 35240 bp, 22 predicted proteins | sample KBSK1503metaG_FD_65473 | JGI IMG/M metagenome (GOLD analysis project Ga0070699, IMG submission 65473) | Corn, switchgrass and miscanthus rhizosphere microbial communities from Kellogg Biological Station, Michigan, USA - KBS K1-50-3 metaG | ecosystem: Host-associated > Plants > Roots >... | reverse complement strand
CTAGAAAGACAAAGCGCGCTGCAAGCACCATCTATCTGCACGGCTCGGGATGCAAGAACAATGCTGGGCTACGGCGGACTCGAACCAAGGGCCTCCTGCGTGCCCCCGCGTTCATCGCGTCCAGGCGAGAGCCGCTGGTGTTTCAGAAAACCGTCTGCGGGGCGTTGAGGCAGGCGGCAGGCGGCAGACGTCAGTCTTCGCTGGAGGGCAAGCGGCCGATCAGGCACCTGGCCTGGCTGTCACTGGCTGTCATTTGAAGCGGGGGCGAACGTCAGCGCACGAAAGCGAACTCGGCTGGACGCCTGTGGACACCCGCAGACGGTTTTGAAGACCGCGGGTCCCTCGTCCATTGCTGTTCAGCAACGTCCGCTGGAGTTCGGTCCCTAGCTTGCGGATTCCGTGACCGTTCGCCCTCATCCACGGTCGTGCGTCATCTTGGCTGTCATGTTGGCTGTCAGCGGCACGACAGGGGCCTCTTAATCCCGAGGTTCAATCCTTCACTCTCTGTGTGAGCACCAGCGGCGACGGATTGGTGAAGTCAGGCGCCACGGACCAATCGCAATAGCCCCCGACCGGCGCGCTGAACCGCAGAGCCTGGCCGGATGAGCTCATCGACATCGAGCAGGTAGGAATAAGGAGTCGAGGCGCGCAACAGGGACCGTTGCGAGCGCCAGTCCCTGATCACGCTGAGGACGCCAAACGCCACAGCGCCTACGGTGATCGGCGGCACAGCCCAGGAAATCGCATGCGCACCGATTACGCCTGCGCCGCTAAGGGGGACCTTCCCGTCCAGCATGAGGACATGCCCGACGGCTTTGATTCCGCAGGTTTGCAACTGTTCACTGAGCCGCTTTGTTTGCTGTGCAATCTGCCGTTGAAACTCGTCCGCCCTCTCGACGAGACCTTCAGCGGAGAGTTCCGTGCCAGCCGATATCGCATCCGCCGCCTTGGTGACAGTGTCAAAGAATTCGCGCCTCGCCTCGGATGATGATTCTCGAAACCGCAAGACTTGATCCACTGAGACATTCGAAAGAGACTGCATGTCCGGTACGGTGACATTGATAGCCATGACAGCCAGCCGTTCCTGGGCGCGCATCTTCTCATTCGGACCACCGATCGGCAAAAGGTCCTCTACGATTTCGCTCCGTGCGAGGCTGTTGTATTGCTCTGAGTCACTGACAATGGGTAGGTCGCGAAAAGTCGCCGCGGCCATCGCGAGCAGCGCCATGTAGGTTGCGCCCAGCGTCGGGCTGAAAAGGCCACGATTTGGGTCGGCCGGATCGCGTCGGATGACTCCACGCTCTAACAGCGCACCGGCATCCGCCAACTTCTCGAGATAGATCGGGTACGTCAGGTCCATCTGATCCTTGCGGTCAATAGGAACTTCGGCTGGGCCCGAATCGAGCAAACTCATGAGTCGATATCCCGCCCATGACGCCTCTGCGCCGTACGGATCGATTCTCACGATGTTGACGAGTCCCGGTTCCCCGGCGGCCAGCTCTCTGACCTCGGCGTTGTCTTGCACGTCGAGGGACGCGGGAACCATGCGATCGAGGCCGTCCCAGAAGAGCGCGGCGGCCTTCAGCCACCGCGCGTCGTGGAACGTGACGTAGGGGTAATACAGGGCTCGCCTGAATTTCAGCTCAGCAGTAGCCATGCTCTGCACCTCCCAAGCATCGGGAGCCCTCGCCTTCCTGCGGTGGTCGGCTTCCAGCTGTGTGGGCCAGCAGTTGTGGCGTCGTCGTCATGTGCGTCTGCTAGAGCCTCGGCTAGCTGCCGCCCCTATGCTGGCCGATCCGCCGCACAGCCGCCACGAGAAGAATGCGCGGCCCCGCAAATATCGCCAACCAGATGACTGAGGCCAGGAGCACTCCGGTAGTCTTAGCCACGAAGTATCCGAGGGCTCCGAGTGCTGCGAGCAAGATGAGCCCCATCGTCCAGGCCCCGAGCCCAATCCGCCGCGACAGGTGTGGCACGTAAACGAGGTGAAACGCCGCGGCCATCACCAGCGCGATTACGATGAACATGAGCGCAATTACCGAGGTGACCAGGATCGCCGCCGCAATCAGGAACACCACGCTGACCGCTACGATGCCCAAGACGACAAGCCAGCCCGGGCGGTAGTCCGTGGCGCTGCCACCACGAACCACCTGGAATCGCACCTTTACCAGCGGCGAATCAGGCCGTTGCGTCATCAAAGGCTCCTACTGAGCCCCAGCGGGCGATTTCAGCGTCTGAATGAGATCGAACGCGAGGCCGGAATATCCCTCTCCCCGACCAGGCCGCGTCCGCCTAGCCAGCCAGAGGTAGGTCGAGCCATCGGTCCAACGTGTCCGTCTGAAGTAGCGGCTCACCTGGATCCCGGCTCGAGGGACGACGTGGTCGTTGAAGAACAGCGGCTTGGCAGGCTCTAGCAGCTCGGCGCGAACCGTTACCAGACTCGGCGCCTCAGGGTGATCCATGATCCCGCGGCGCAGTAGAAGTGAGCCGTCGAGGCCCTTCATGGGTACCAATGGAATCCACGGGTCGGGCACAGTGGTGCCGGCCAGGTAATAGATCGCAGGTCCGTTGGGCTTGGCCGTGGGCCGATCGGGCGGAGGGTTCTTGGCAATCCGCTGCCGGTAGGACTCGTAGCCATCCACGCCGGCGTCGAGCGGGCCCAGGATCCTCTTCTGGATGGCCCACGCCATGTCCGCCATGTCATCACGGATGAACAGGACGTCCTCGAGGGTGTCGCCGTCCACCACGAAGTTCATGGTTGGCGCCAGCAACATGAAGTCCGCGTCGCGCTGCGGCCCTTCGATCGTGAACATTCGCCACTGGCGCTCGATCGGAGGCGCCTGTGACGACGCCGCGTTGACGAGCGTCCTGATGCCAAACGTGTCGGTGACGATCACCTGAGTGACCCTGCTGAGGCTTCCGACTGGAAGCTCCACGGGCAGCTCGTACCAATCATTCCCGTAGACGAGGGCGAATTCCGCGACCACCATCTTGGTGAGGTCGGTGCTGTCGGTGTCGAGCTGTCCGAAGTCGATCTGGCTGTCTTCGAATTCCCACCATCTCTGGGTGGGCATGCCGCTGAAGGTCACGTGTACGGGCAGGAGAACTAGATCCACTATTCCTGTCTGAGGTTCCTGGGTCGATTGGAGCGCCTCCGTCCCGAGCGAGAACGAGTACCAATCCAGGCGCCCGCCACGGAAGCTGTCGACTGCGAGCACATCGTCTTCAGGGCCCCGAGCGCCGATGGAAAAGCGGTATTCGAGGCCGTCTTCGTTCCAGGCGTCGTCCTGGGCCGGCTCAGAGAACAGGCTTTGCCGGTAGGCCACAAAAGCGCTGAGCACGGCCCGTACGGCCGGATCGCCACCATTCGGCGGAGGCGTCTTGGGTGCGCGTCCGGCGAGGAAGTCGACGGCCGACTCATACAAAGACTCGCCATTCGTCACACGTCCCGCGGCCAACATCCGAAAGCGGATCGAGGCGATGTCGTCCAGCTCACCAACTGGCACCTTCGAGTCCACGGAGTACGCGACTCGGTAAAGAGGGATGTCGGCATTTAGGGTCGCGGCGGCCAGCATCTCCTCGAACTGCACCCCAAGCTGAACCGCAAAGCGCAGGCCGAGCACCACCGCCTCGCGTTCCACGTGCGCCTCGAGGGGCACAGACCGGTCGTAGGCGAGCGCGGGGCCCCCTACAACCACAGACGGCCGGTAGTCGGTCAACGCCTTCCAGGTCAGGCTGGCATGCACCTGCGCCGGAGAACCCGCGTCGTGGCCGCTGAACTCTCCGACCTGCCACTGACGCGTGAGCATCCAGAGTGGGTCGCGTACCTGCGCCTGGAGGCTCTGCTTCATGTCCGCGCTTCGAGCTTGCGGCTCGAGGCGTGTCCAACCGGTTATGGAGCTGAGGCTCATCGCTTCGCCCCCTTGAACTCAGCGTTAGAGAGATAGTGCATTGAGACCGTGTCTTGCTTTGGATTGAACGCTGCATAGAGCGCAGGCAAAAGCTGTCCGACCTGGGTGATGCTCTCCAGGTCGACGGCTCGAACGCAAGCCAGATCAAGGGTCTCGTTCAGGACGCCAAGCAAAGCGTTGTCATCCCACGCGCGCTGCTGCGCGTTGGCAACCGCAAGCAAGAGACACTGGGGAGCTCGAGAGGTGGGGTCTTCGTGATGAAAAGCGAGACCGGTGGTCTGCTTGTCCACCGGGATGCGCTCCGGCCACTCGTCGATTAGTAGTCCCGTCAAGGGCTGATTCGATGCGAAGGATCCGACCATCATCGAAACCAGGCAAACGCGCCCGCGGCCGGGTGCCGTTCCGTTGAAAGGCAGGCCGAGCCATCGGTTGTCAGCGGCGTCATACGGAAGCTGGCCGATGACCCACTTCGGCGCCGCTGCGCCCACGAGGACCGACGCGCAGCCGGTGGCTTGATCGAGCTTGCTGATTTGCTGCCGCGTCAGGGTCAGCTGCTGGATCCAGCGCTGCGGGGCGAGCGGATCTGCCTGAGTCAGCGTGGAGGACAGCCCGAACGCCTGGCCGAGGGCGCCGGCATCGGGCGGCACGACGCGCGGCATCAAGGGAAAGGACCTGCCAAGCGCTAGCTGGCCGGCGGCTATGTAGTCCTGGACTGATGGGCTCGGCTTGCCGGCGAGCTGGACCGCCTTATCGTGCCGATCCTGCAGTTCCTTCACGACGGCCTTCGCCTGTGCTCCAAGGACTGACTTGGGACCTGCGTCCGCCGTGCCCTGGCGCGATTCCGGAATCGAGTTGGTCGGGCCGAAGAAGCTGGCCTTGAGCAGGTGCGACCTGAGATCGTCCGAATCCATGATCGCGGTCGCGGCGCCCGCGGCGAGAAGGTTCGTCGCGGACACGTCGAGGCCGGAGATGACCTGTTGGAAGTTGGCCAGCAGCCCCTCGACGCGGGACTTCAGCTCAGCCTGGTCGACGGAGCCGCCGAGCTTGGCGACATTTGCCTCGGGCACCGCGAGGTCGGCTGGCATCAGCGCGCGCGCCGACCAGAGCGATGACCGCAGGGCGCGAGCGAGAACGAGGAATTCCGGAAAGGAGATCTGCGTGCTGTTCCAGGCTGCGTCGCGATCAAAAATCACCTGCAGCTCGGTGGCCGTGGCCGGGAGGACCGCCACGTACTTGAGTCGTTGCTCGAGCTCCGAAGCCGCGGGCGTGTCACCCGAGTCGAGAGTCAGCGAGTCGAGTGCGGCGATCTCGAGATCGGCCAGGCTCACGGTCACGGTGCCGCCGGTCTTCAGCTTGGGATCCAGAAAGTATGAGACTCGGGCCAAAACCTGTTTGGGATCGGGAAGCAGCGTGGCGACCCATGAATCAAAAGCTGGCTCGATGGCCGCCCTCTGGCTGTCTGGAACGTTGGGCCAATTGGGCATCGGTGCCGGTGCCTTGTTGAACAGGACGCACACCCTGTGCACGATGTCGATGCCGGCCCTGGGAGTGTTGACGACCTCCGGCTCGGGTGGCCGCAAGCCCTTGGATACCGCGTCGATCAGGGCTCCTGCGCGGCCGGGATTTCCCCGGATCAGCTGATAGACACTCTCGGCTGTGGCGACGTCGCCGATGGCATCGACCGTATCCTCTAGCGCTTTCAAGATATCGACGATTGCGCCCTGGTCGCCAGGCGAGATCCCAAACTTCCCCCAGTCGCCACCCGGTGGCAACTTGCCGTTGACCCAGTCCCGCTCCAGAGCGAGGCCGTCCACGACGTTGTTCGCGGCCACCGTCTCCGCCGGTTGAGGGGGCTGGGTGAGCTGGTTGGCGACGACTGGATAGGCATCGCGAAACGCCTGGATATAGGTGTCCTTACCGATCTCATGAAGTCGGCGTTCGAACTCGTACCCCAGAACCGCCCCCAGAGGCTGACCCTGCCGCACCGCATCGAGGTACCAGAGGGCGGTTCTTACTCGTCGCGAGGAAAGATCGACGGCAAGCATTTGACCTTTTGAGGTGTCGCGATGGGTCAGGTAGCCATTTCGCAAAACTGCAGCCGCCGCCGCCTGCGACAGCGACGGTGCGTGGACGTAACCCGCGTTGTCGGGCGGTGACTCGTTCACGGAGGTGCCGACCCCGATCGTTTCGGCTCGCTTCAGAGACTCGATCCGAGGCACCGTGGGTGCCGCGGCCAACTGACGTCCCGGGCGTATGTCTTCAACCCAGCCATACCCTCCGATAAGAACGCCGATCGAGTTGCGACGGCGCTGTCGCCATAGCTCAGCGGTGGCCATCGCTGTGATCCAGGCATCGAGTCGGTGACTGCAGACGTCGAGCGTCTCCTCCAGGAGTCGGTCCAGCTCCGCTGTCGGCAGCCCAGCCAGGAAGTCGAGGCTCGCCCGGAGCTGGCCAAGCTCCGCATATGGGCCCGCTGAGGCGGTCTGGACGTAGAGGAATTCGGCCATCGTCTGCCCGGATTGGGTGACACCCTGCAGCGGGCTGAACAAGACCTCCCACCGCTTTCCGGGCTCTGGCGTTCCGTTGCTTTTGACGAACTCCCGCTCTTTCGTGTCGACTTTCGACAGGGTGCCCGTGGCAACCGCAGCACCGAATGCCTGGCCGGTGTACTCCAGCAGCAGCGACTGGCGGAGCAGCCGGTAGAGAAGGCTTGCCGGTGGAGAGCCCGTCGGGTATCGGTCGTAACGGATGTCGTCCGGCGTCGCTCGCGACAACCAGCTCAGGTAGTTGCCGGCCGATCCGTCACCAGGCTCGTAGTCCTTCTTGAGGCCGGCTGTTTCCGAAAGCGGCCCATCCTGAATCGTGCTGAGGTTCACGTCGAAGCTCGTCGGCGCCAGGATGAAATGGAGAAGGCGCGGGTCCCATGGCCCGAAACCGAAGAGGTTCAACAGACCCGTTCCGGGTTGTCCGCTCAGGGTGCGTAGGAGGTTGCGGGTCTGGTCGTCTACGCCCAGCCAGGCGAGCCAGTTCCAGAAGAAGCCCTCGCCTAGCACGTAGCGCGCGCGAAACGAGCTGGAGCTGGCGTCCATCCCGAGCACCCCGGCGAGTTGCGCGTCCGGGTCGCCGCCCGGCCGGATCAACGGTGTCGATCCAGCGCTCTTCAGCCAGACGTCGCGTGCGGCAACCAGGAATGGCTGAAGCTTCTGCTCAACTACAGTCGCCTCGGCCGGGGCCCAGCCATTCAGAGACATCGCTGGAAGCAACCCATAAGGTGTGGTTCCGGCACGAACCGTCGGGAGCGGGCCTCGGGCCCTGACGGCGCTGAGGAAGAATCCGCGCGCGGCACCGATGGACGCGTCGCTGAAGACGTCGGCCATCATCTGTTCGAGGTAGTAGCCGAGTGTCGCCGGCCAAAGCGCGACTGCCATGTGGAACGCCGCGAGGTGGTCGGTGCGGCCGGCAGCCTCGTTGTGCGCGAAGAGATTGACGTCGATCCCCAGCGCCGAGGCGGCCTCGCGTGCGTCGCATTCGCCGGACGGAAGGAGTGAGGCCTGACGCTCTACGGCAAACGAACGCTCGTATCCGGGATCCTTCCTGTCAAAAGCGGATGAGGCGTCGGGTGTGTTGTTGGTTGGAGCGCCCAGGGGCACGAAGGCGAAACCCGCGGTGTAATGCAGCGCCTGGATCTGGCTCATGAGCGCGGAGGCGTCAGCTATCGGATTTGCCGCCGCGCTGCGCCCGACGACAAGCAGACGATCGAAACCTGACTGGCGCTGCTGCGGAGATATGCCGATCTGTAAGGCCATGCCTTTGGCGAGAGCAGTTTCGAAATCGAGCATCCACCGCATCTCATCGCTCCACGGAGGCAGATTCGATTTCGGCGTGGGTCCCATTGCCAACGGCGGTGTGATCCTGGACCCGTCTTTTCTCGCTACTTCCGTCGTCCCCCGGTAGAGCACCACGGTCCAGTGATCGGGAAGTGCCCCAGCGAGTGGTGCCCGTTCCCAGTTGCCAGCGCGAGTCGAAACTTCGGCGTATGCCGGATGAGGGTCCAGCGGCTGCCCATCCGGGGTTGGCGTCACCGGCCGTTGGCCCGGATTGGTTGGTGTTAGCTGAACAGCGATCCAGGCAGCCCGGGTGGCGCCAACGGTCGACGCAAGGGCGCGCCACGCTCCCTTTTCGCCTTCCAGGTTGTTGGTGCCCGAGCGCCACATGGCCTCCCAGTACGTTTGGCCGGCGGCCTGCTCGTCAGGGCTGAGCTCGGGTTCGTGAGTGTCGATCGCGAAGTGATCCGGGTAAATCCGAACCCATAGCTGCGGTTGCTCTTGCGTGTCGATGAAGCGAGTCTCGATGCGGACTGGCAGCAGGAGCATGGGGGCAACGACGGTGCCTTCCTGCCATCGGGCCGCAGGCGTCGGCACAGAGGGGGCGTGCTCAAGCACCGGTGGGGAGATCCTTGAGCATGAGGCTTGCGTGAACGGCCATTCGCACGGGGCGGCGCAGAGCGATGAACGCCATCTCGGCTGCATCACTGCCCCACGTCATCTTGGTGTCGCCGGGATTTACGACGATGCCGTCGACGACCTGGTTGGCGAGCTGCAGGTTGCTGGGTTGGACCGTGACCGGCGCGAAAGCTAGTTTGTCGAGGTCTGCTTTCGATGCGGCAAAGTTGGCCCATGACAGGTCGTTCCACTCTTTGACCGGCGGCGCCTGATAAGGATCAGGGGCGGGCTCGAGGCCAAAGCGTGGTTCAGAGACCTGCTGCTGGATGACGAAAAACCAGCCCGGCTTGCCGTCAGACGGAGTGTCCGATCCCAGCGCCGTTTCCCGATCCAGGTTGAAGCCGAAGAAAGTGATGTCCGGCGAGAGCGTGCCGCGAAACAACGGGTGCAGCTCGTTATCGGACAGCTCCCGCATTTCCGCCTTCCAGCGACCTTCGCAGGCGTAGATGATCGCGGTCGGGTACCGGCGCAGAAGCTCGCCCCGGATCAAGAGCACGAGGTTGTTGGGAACGACAGGCTCAGGTCCTTTGTTCTCGTTGGTGCCTAGCCCACTTGCGGCGGGCCACTCATGTACGGGCGGTATGTCTTTCATCGCCTCGACCAGCGCCGTTTCGTCGATCCCCACTGCGGGCGGCGGCAGGTATGCTGACACGTCCCAAAACTGCCGGAAGTAGCTGCCCCGTTGGTCGGTCGGATACTCGTGCCACAGCAATTGGCGGGCCATCTCGTGGTTGAGGCCGACCATGTAAGCCTCGATGAAGGCGTGATCCGCACGCAGCAGAGTGAGGGTGTCCGGCGGGATATCCGCCAGCCCTGGCAGGAGGTACTCCTGGCTCAGGTCGCGGAGGGGCGCATACATCGGCTGCGGAAAGTCTGGCGCCGCCATGATCTCGTGAAGCGGGTCCGGGGGACTCCACTGCAGCAGTGATCGATCGATCGTCACCGCCGCCATCGCGCGCGCGAGGACCGTCACCTCCGGATTCAGGCGCTGCATCAGCGTGGTGCGGACGCTTGCAACGGCGAGGACGGCTGGTGGCTGGGGCTCGGGAGAAGGGGCGGCAACGAATGCACTCAGCTGGGTTGCCGCAGTTGTGAACGCGGCGGCGTCTGCTGCCGAGTTACCGGTCGCCGCCGGCTCCGGCGTCGTGGTCCCTGCCATCTGGAGCCGGAAACCCGGGGCCGGTGTCCGGGACGAGAAGGACGAAGGACTGATGTTCGTGAAGCGCACCTGCTGCGCGGCAGTTGCCCTTCTGATCAATCGGCCAAGCACCGTCCACGCTCCGGCCACTACGGCCCCGACGGCTAGGGCCGCCGCGATGCCCGCGACCACCCCTGCGATCGCCCCGACGATCAGGAAGGCCACGACCGCGATTCCCAATCCAACGAACAAGAGGAGCCAGCCAAGGTAAGGCAGCAGGTATCGGAGCCAGGCCGGCATCCAGCTCGGATCGAGCTGTTGAGACACGTCGTCCAGCGACACCATCCCGCCCGGCGGATGAATTGGAGGCGCAGGTGAAATATTGCCGGTCGCCAGTTTGGTGACCACGGCTCCGGGCACCACAGGGCCACCTTGCCGGCGCTGCATGGGGCCACGCGGGCGCGCCACGCGTCGGAATGCGCCAGACAGCGCGCGCGAAGGCAATCGACTCTGCGCGATGGTGGCACCGATCGTCAACGGGCTCGCTCTGAGCCGGGCGTGAACTGCGCTCGTCAGTGATAGGAGCGGGCCATCGCCGGCAGGCTCGAAGTGTTTCTTGTACACCTGGACCAGCGTGTCGCGGGCGGCTTGAGCCAGCCGGATAGACTGGTTGGCTTTCTCGATGCCGTCCACCTGCTTCCAGGCGGCTGCCATCAGCTGGACCCGCTGGGTTTGCACCACCTGCGTGCCCAGGCCGGCTAGCGCTCTCGGCCTCGGGTCGAGGTTCAGATCGTTGATCCACTTCGGCCCGGCCGGGTCGACCTTGGTCACGGCCGCGTGCCACCTTCCATAGATGGGTGGCTCGATCGTTGGGTCCGGGCCTGGGTTGGCGGGATCCACCGACGGAGAGCCGGTCTTGTTGATGAGGGTCGCGATTCCCTCCTGGAAGTTGCTCCGGTCGGGGTCGTGCCAGTCGTCGGGCCGGAGCTTTGGAGTCTGCAATGCTCCGCCGAGGAGGATCGGCGGGCCGGCGCTCGGTAGTGTCCAGCCCGGCTGATCGACCTCTATCGGACGCACCCCAACCGTGTCAGGCATCTCTCGCGGTTTCAGCTGCCTTACGAGCGATTCAAAGTCACCTTGAACGCTGGTATGGAACTCGAACTGAGAGAACACTGGCAGCTGGAGGTCCGCCTTGGTGGTTGCGGTCCAGGCCAGGTCGAGCTTCGTCGCGGCGGCCGCCGGCGGGGTCCCGCCGATCCCCGTCAGCCGGCCCGCCTCGAACGCCGGAACGAGGAATGCGGTGTACGCCGTGTCGGGCAGCAGCTTTCGGGGACAGATCAGCCGCGAGATGATCGCCGCCGGGTTGTCGTTGACCACGGCGGCCAGCCCGCCTGATGGAAGGGCTCCCGATACCTGGACGTGGACCCATGCCCACGACTCACTGAGGTCGGGCAGAACCGAGGGATCGCTCACCGTGATCACGGGCAGTGGGTTTGGCGCTTCGGTTGACGCCTTGAACTCAGAACCCGTCAGCGCCAGCAGGCAGAGCCAGGGCCTCAGGCGATCGTCGGCCGACGGTTTGGCAGGCGTGAAGAGCCACGGCAGGTCGGGGTCATCGAAATCGATAGCGCAGAAGTAGTTCGCCTCGAAGTTGGCGGTCAGATGTCGGGGCTCAGTTTTGACGATGTGCCGAGGGTCGATGCCGACCACGTCACCGGGGCCAAACAGGAACGCATCGATCTTGGGGCTGATCGTCTGGACCACCGCCCCAACAAGGGTGGCATCGAGGGTGACACCGGCCTCGATCTTTGCGCGCAGGTCGGGCAGGCTGCCTTGGAGCGGATCAACCGTCGTGATCGCGCCGGCCGTGCCGCGCCTGAACCAGGAGAAGAATTGGTAGCTGGCGAGCAGCGGGTCGGTCATACCGCCAACGCCTCGTGGCGAAGTAGCACCTGCAGCTTGCCGCCGTCCTCGGGATTGTGGGCCAGGTGATTCTTCAGGATCTCGACGGCTTCGCTGCGGGTCGTTCCGCCAGCGCCTGTCAGGTCATCGCGCATGGTGAGATCGTCCGTGCCGGCGATGACATAGCCCGGATCCTGGTTCGCGATCGGGCTTTGCTGTCCTGGGACCGAGTACTTGGGAAGACCGGTGCCATGTACCATGCTCAGCGCTCCCGCGCCATACCGAACGGCGGCCCGCTGCTGCCCGATCGGCATGAGGTAGATCGGCCCTATTCTGGACGGCCTGACCAGGTTGTCGATGATCGACGTCTCGTAGTGCACTTCGAGGTCGACCGATGGCGAAGCCTTGGGGTCCGGATCCCCGATCGTCACGCCAGCCTGGCGCTTCTCGTACGAAGGCGCGGTCAGCTTGTCCGAGTCGTTGAGCTGAAGGAACTGGCCCATCGCAAAGTAGTCGGGAACTGGCGTCGATGTCTCGCTCGTCCCGTTCAACTTGACGTCCTTGATGTCAAATCGGTCTGCGTTTGCGGGGGCCGCCGAACCGAACATCGTGATCTGCATCGCCAGCGGCACCACCTTCTGATCGACGCGAAGGCTTCCCATCGGATGCAGGAGCAGGATTTTCTGATCGGTTGACTTGGCCAGGGAGACGATTCGCTCGGTGTCCGAAGGAAGAAGGGCTGTCCAGTTGGCGATGTTGTTGAACGCATCCGTGACAGGACCGATCGTGTCCGTCGCGGGCAGTGTCGCCTTGGTCTCGTCGCCAAATCGGACGTGGAAGTTGACGCTGATCGTGAAGAACAGGATCGTCAGGCTGGCACTCCCGACGATGTCCCACGGGGTCGGTCCGGACAATACGATGTCGAGATGGATGCTGAAGAGGACAGTGGACCCTGCAAGGACGTCCACGCCCGCGTGCATCTCGGTGATGAAAGAGAAAGGAGAGAAGATGAAGAGCGCATCGAATCCGAGGTAGCCGTGAAGGGTGACGCCGTAACTCGCATAGATCTCGAGGTGGGCCCCAAACTGCGCCGAGTTCGAGGTCAACGCCATGTAGGTGTCGAGGCTCAGGCGCGGGTTGTCGCCGGTGCCAAGGCAGAGCGCCAGACGGTGAAGAGTCGGAAACGCTGGCGGCGGTTGGAATCGCGGATTCAGGCCGCCAACTGAGAACGCGAAGTTAGGATCGCTTCCCCACCCCAGGCGGAGGGCCATGTCGCCGAGCAGCGTGAAGGCGAGGATTCGGCTGTCGTAAAGAGAAGCGTCCAGCGACAGCTTCTTCTGACCGAAATCGATCAGGCCGAGCACATCCAGATGGATGAGTACGATGGCCGCATCAGGCTCGGGCAGCGCCATCTTGAGCAGGCCGAGAATCGCGATCCTGATCGGTTCCGGAAGTTCGATGATGACGCCGAGCTCGGCAATGATGATCGACGGGTCGCCCCAGCCGATCTCGACCATCGGTCCGAACACGTAGCGGCCTTCTGAGGGCGGAAATATCGACTCAAGGTCGGAGATGATCTTCTTGGCGTTCTTGATGGGATCGACCGGAAAAAGGATCGAATCGAGGACGTGCGTCTTGATGCCGGCGCGCAGAACCTCGGTCAGCATCGTCCGGTTGATGCCGGCCATCCCACCCACGCCGTTCAACGTGAAGCCGAACCCGAGCTGGATGGGCGTGAACTCGGTGGTGATGATGATCAGAAAGGAGAATCCGGGCTTGCCATCCGGCAGCTTCGTGTCGAGGATTCCGATGGCCTTGATCTCGATGAAGGAGATCGAGAGCTCGAGAACGCCGGCGTACTGGCCCTTATCGGGGTCGAGGAAGATGTAGCCGCCGCCAACGACCGGGCCGGCGTCGATGACCAGGCCGAGCCCGTTGGGCGGCTTGAACCCGAACGAGAGGTCGAGGCCGCCCAGGTTGCCCGGCGCGTTCTTAGGCGCCGGTCGAACCAGCATCTGCATGCCGACGCGATCGACGGTCGCCGCGACCGGGCCGATGTCTAGGCCGCCGCTGGCCGCCACGATGAGACGTGCGTTGGCTTCGTTGGTCGTGGGGTCGGTGCCGGCGCGAAGAGATATGTAGATCGAGTCGATTGACAGGACCCCACCGATCGATAGATGCACCGCGAGGGTCGCTTCGAGCTCCGCCTGTCCGTGGAAACCAAAGCCCTTCTTGTTTGACCAGATCACGCCGGTGCTGAGGTCGAGTCGCTGGGGCTTTCCGCCAAGCAGCTTCTGGAGGAAGCCGTCGCCCTCGCCAAGGTCGATGACCAGGGCCAGCCCGTCGAGATCTGCTTCAAGGATGTATTCGAGATCGCTCACTAACCCTTTGGCGGTGATGCCGGCGCTGGCGTGGGCGAGCTCGATCCGGGTCGAGCCCTTGGCCCCCACCAGCATCCACGGACTGGCGCTGTCAGAGGGCCCGGCTGAGATCACCGCCTTGGCCTCGATAGCGTCGGGAAGCTGAGTTGCGACCGTCACGCCTGAGGGCCTAACCTCCAGCCGAACTGGTTCCGCCTCAAAGCCGCCCGAGAGGACCAGTTTGACCGTAGAGCTGAAATCGAAACTCGCCGTTCCGTGCACGTCGATGACGGGAACCAAGGCGAAGCCAGCGGGCGGATTTGCCGAACCGCCATCGGGAATCGGAAGCATGAGCAGCGCGACCTGCACTTGCTCCAGGGTCTTGGCGATAGCGAGCACCATGCCGAATACGCCGATGTGGAGTTCGCGTACCTGCCGGGTGTAAGGGGAGGCCGGGTCGTAATACTTGGTGGCGAGATCTGATGCAACCGGCTCTTGCGCGGCCGGCAGCCCAAAGGCTTCGAGGAAGGCCTGCGTGTTGCCCAGCAATGCTTCATGGTTGAAGGTCCCCGGCGCGCCGCCCCAGCCGTACACTTCGGCGAAGAGGCCCTTTGGTTGGGCGACAACCTTCGGTATTCGGTCCCAATGCACCGCGCGTTTGAGATATGGCTGTCGTCCGAGCTGGGGCGGATCTTGCTGCAGGTCTTCTGTGAGAATGCCCAGGAACCGTAAGCCGCCGAACAGGATCGGCACGTGCCTCCTGAGATATAGGAACAGGAGCAGGTCGAACAGCTCCTCAGCGAAAGCCGCCCAGAAATCCGGCTGATTGAGGGGTGCCGGCCAGCTGCCTTGTTGTTGGACGCTGGCCAGCGCGTCGATGGCATTGATCACCGGCGGCAGGTCGTCGATGACCGCTTGAAGGATCGCGATTACTGTGTCGTCATCACTGCCGGGCGGAAGGGAAGCGATCTTCTGGGCTGAAGTGATCAGCGCTCCAACCGCTTGGGACACGGGCGCGAGTACCGCATTCACGTTCGTGAGATCCGCGCCGTCCTCGAGCACCCAACCGGAATGCAGCAGCAGCACTTCGAGCCCATCGGGGCTCGCCAGCATTTCCTCGAGGGGGGCGATCGCGTCGCTGAGCCCGGTGAGCACGTCCGCGAGAAATCCCTTGGAGCTCACCCCCGCCTCATCCCTTCAGGAGTCCCAGTTGCCCTGGATCTTCATCTTGACTACCACGTCATCGAGACGTGGCGGACGGATGAGACCGCCCTTCTCCTGGACGACCTCTTCGATCTTCAGATCGACCGAGCAGGGATCCATGAAGTACTTGTAGACCCAGTCGTACCAGAAGCTGGGATCGTCATCGCGCAACTTTCCATTGGGCAGGGTCGGTGGAGAGTCGTCGAACGGATCGGGGATGACATAGCCGGCCGGAGGATCCCCCACCGCTGCTTTTGTTGCTGCGGCGGCGCGGAAAGCAGTCAAGAACGTACTGCCGCTGCCAGCGGTGTCGAGGTTGCCTACCGGCCATGCAGTGCTCGGCAAAAGCAGCTTCCACAGATCCTTCTGGTGCTGCGTGACCACGGCGGGATCGAGCACCGCCAGGCTGAGCTCGGAATCGCAGGTGAATGACCTGCGATTGAGATTCGCCGATCCACAAACGAGAAGCGATCCGTCGTAGATCTGAGCTTTGGCGTGCACGTATATGCCCATCCCGGGAGCGCCCCCGCGGATGGGATGCCAGAGGTCGTACACAGCGATACGCTGTTGCTGCGCAGGTGATAGGTCCCGGTACAAGGCGTGCAACGCGCGCAGGCGAGCTTGATGCTGGCGCGTCGGGAATCCAGTGTCCGCATGGGGTGGGAGGACAATCAGCACGTTGAGCCCGCGCTCACCTTCACCGTCACTCGTTTCTCGCACCCGCTGGTTGAGCAGGCGCATTAACGGCAGGCTCCAGAAGTACTGGTCGCAGATCCAGATCAGCTCATTTGCGGCCAGGCATGCTCTGGCGACTCCTGCCATTACCGTGAACTCGCCACGGTTCTTGAAGACCGCATAGGCGTTGGTGGACTTCTTCCGGTAGTCGCGGTAGGGAATCGTGCGCCACATCTGGATGTGGGAAGTGCCCGTCGCGCCCACCGGGGCTATGACCGGGACCGGATCGTTGACCACTCCGGTCTGAGTGTCGAATGCAGCGGAGCTGCTGAAGATCACCTGGTTCGTGCGGAAGTTGAACAAGCTCTCGTCGTATGTGCGTGAGTGATCGAGCCAGCGTTCCCGGAACTGGTCGACGAGCGTCGCGACGATGGGTCCGGTCAGTTTCAGATGTCGGTCGTGCCACATCTGCTTGTTCGTGCCGTAGACGTCCTTCGGGAGATCCTCGCCCGGGATGACGGTCGGGAGATCCGCGGCAAGAACGCTGGTGTAGTCGACACCGGTCTGCTTCGGCCAGTAGTCCGTCGGCTTGGGAATGCCGTCCGCCGACTGCCAGTCGCCATCGAGGAAGGTGTTCGGCTGATATGCGTTGTAGGTGGTGGGGGCCTCTCGCCGCGTGAACGCGAAGTCGACCCCGCCGCAGTAGGCGACGTTCACACCTCCGCAGCGGATCACCATCATCTTCTGGTGGTGGGCGCCTGCGATCCCAGACGTGCGGATGTCCAAGCCGAGTAAGCCGAGGTCGTTCGGCTTACCCGTGCTTGCGAGCCGTTCGTTCTCTCGGCGCAAAATGTCCCACGCGTACGCATGGTCATGGACATGCGGTTCGAGAGAGCCGCCCAGCTCGGCGAGGAAGGTCGGGAACCAGACCAGGATTCGCACCCGAATCCCAGCCTGCATGAGGCGGAGGATCAGACCCATGATGGTTTCGTCACTCTTCGCGGAACCGAAACCGGCCCATGAGCTCAAGCCCCAATCGTTAATATCGGAGAGATCCCGCTGGGAATTGAGACGCCAGCCGGTGATCAAGACATACCCGCTGGCCGCGCCGATCGCGTCGATGAGGCTGTCCCTCATGTCCGCCATTGCCGCGTAGCTGTTCAGGAAGACCTCGGCGGTGCAGCCGTCATCCCAGGGATCCGCGGGCGGGGTCACAGGATTGGTCGGACTGGGCGCAGGAGGATCGCCGGCATTCGGCGCGGGTGGTGCTTTATGGCGCCAGGCCATGAACGTGTTCTCGCCCCAGGGGACACCATCAGAGCTGGCCTCGAACTTGACAAACCACCGGTCTGTTCCGGTTCCGGTTGCGAGCTTCGGCGGCGGGGCGACCGCGGCCGAGACGTGGTTGCTCGCGTTGCCCATAGCCGTTTCCGCGTCGGTGACCTTGTCGACCGTGCCGTAGTCGTCGAAGTCAGTGCCATCTTTTGGGGGGGGCAGGGCCTGGCGGAACTTCCATGGCCACGCACCCGCGAACCCGGCCTCAAACAAGGTTTTGATGCGCGCCTCGAGGTTCCAGCTCATGTCAGTCTTGCTCTTGACCGGGAACTCCCCTAGCACCACGGGCTTGGTGAAGGTTGACGGGGCCTGCGCGGCAGCGAAGGGGTCCTCGTCGCTGTTGGCCGTCATCTTGTCGTCGTAGTAGTGGAATTGGAGAAAGTCGAGCGCGGTCCCCTCCCAAACACTTCGACTGTGCATCGAGTACGCCCCGACCGTGATCAGGCTCTGGCAGCCGGCGTCATTGCGCGCGGTGATCGTGTCGTTGACGACCTTCACGATCGCGCTCCTTGGAATGGCGGTCGCGTCACCGTTTGCCAGATGGCCTGATTCGCTTTGCACGAAGGTCAGCTCGGGTTCGTTCATCACATCCCAGGCGAGTATCGTGTTGGTCTTCTTGAAGTGGCTGAATAGAGGTTTGAAAACGTTGTCGACCAGTTCGCCGCCGTAATTGGTGATGGTTAGGTTGCGGCCGCCCTTTTGCACCTGTGGGTTGCCGGAAGGGACGCTGGGTCGAGCGAAGAGGTAGTCGAGGAGAACGAGGACCAGGCTGATCCCCCTAGAATCTGCGAGTTCGACGGCGGCGTCGAGGTCATCGAGCACGTATGAATCCACGGACAATGGCATGTCGCCGGACCCGGAGAAGACAATGCCCGAGGTGCCGTCGCCGAAGACGAACCAGCGCACCACCTGCACGCCGAGCCTCGCCATCGCCGCGAAGTGCTGGTCGACCGTCTTGCGGGTCGAATCGTTGCTGACGCCCTCGGGACCCCACGCGCTGGTTCCGAAGTCGCGACCGTAGTCACGGTGCGGGTAGTTCACGCCATGCATGTACAAGTTGCTTGCTGATCCGGGCGGCCACGTCACCCAACGAGGGTTGGCCGGGGCGGTCCACAGGCTCACTCGCCGACCGCCTTAAAGTCCCAGTCGGAGGTGCAAGCGGCAGCACCAAATAGCCGAATCCCATCCTTACATGTGTCTGGGGTCGTTGGCTCCATGGCGATACGGTCCGGCGGCCAACCGGCCAGCGATTCCAGAGTTGAGCTCTGTATGGCTCCCCTCCCAACCTACCCCCGCGTTCCGACTCCCTGGACGATCCAAACGCAGCTTGCCTGGGGAGTTCAGGGCATTATGAATCGCTTTACGGCGTTGTCAAGTCAACCCAAAATTGGCCGCTGCCAGGACAGAGCTTCTCTGCACGGCGGTGATCTGAACCTCGACGAGTTGCGGGGCGAATCCTGCGACCCTGGTACATAGCCGGCAGCCGTGAGATACCGGATCAATCAGAGTGGCGCACAAGATCGGCTGGCCCACCTTCCGTGCCGGACGCGGGATCTGGAGAGTTCGGGTGCGCGAGGTCTATGCCGGTGAGTGGCAGATAGCGATAGCTTCTGATTATCGGAAGCATCCGGACCTTACCTCACGTCCGAAGGCAGAGCAAGATCTAGTGGCTCGCGGCCGAAAAAGATCGATTAGAACCCGAACGAATGGCCTAGCCTCTGATAGCCACCTTTAGTCCAATCCTGTTGCTGGAGTCGCGCGCGACTCCAGTTGGTAGGACATTGGTCGCCAGCGCGACGGCCGCAGCCACCTCGGCATGCCAAAGGATTGCATCTGCTTCATCGAGCAATCGCTTCAGCCCTGCGACCAGACTCGTGCCCGTAATCCCGAAGGCCGAAAGCGCGGCAATTATTGTCCCTAGCGGACCGGAGTTGCTCGAGGCCGAAACGCCTGCAACCAAGACGACGACCGCCGCAAGCGAGGCCACGAGAGCAAAAGAGAAGGGCCGTGACGCGAGGCTCCACGCAAGACGACCGTAATCGTCGATCATCGCCAGTGCCGCTTTCAGGTAGTCACGCAGAGCAAGGTAGCTGCCCGCTTGCCGCTCGCCTGTGAGGAGCGTGCGCCAGATGGATCCTTGACGATAGAAGAGGTCGCGCAGCTCCTCATCGGAGAGGGCCCTTTGATCTGCCGGAAAGGCGTACTCGAGGGACGCCCACCGCCGCCAATCTTCTATCGCCGCAGCAACGGAGTCGCCGACGTAGTCACCGAGGCCATCCTTCAACTCCTTGATCCGGCGGGCCAATCCCGAACCACGTTCGGTTAAGAGCGCCTTGAGAGAAGCACGCGTCGCAGCCGGATCTTTGAGACTTAACTTGTAGGATCGCAAGACGGTGTCGCCGAGGTCGACACCAACCAGGTAGGCGTAAGCCAGGGCTTGGTCGTGTGACATAAGGCCCGCCAACGTATCAATATGGAACGCGCCCACCGGGTCTTGCCCACTAGCTGGGTTATTCGTCTTGATGGGCCCAGCGCGTCCGGCTCCGGCGGTGAGCGACCCCGGATCCGGAAACGTAATCGCCTTAAGCTTCTCCAAATCGCCGCGGATTCCGGCGAGAACAATCTGTCGGATTGCGCCGTGATCCAATTGGCCGAGGTCCTTGAGCTTGGGCGGCGGCCAATCTGGTGAGGTTACATCGGCAGCCGTCTTGTTGGAAGCTGGCTCAATCAGCCAGAACTCTGTTAAGTGCCATCCGAGCGCCAATGCTGCCTGCGCTTCCGGATCAGCTGACCCTGTCGGAGGCGCCAACGTCGCTAGAAGACCCTTCAGTGAACTCCCGTTGCTTACGTCGCTTCCGCCAGAGGACGACTTGGAAGTCGGCATCGATGATTAGTCTCCCACTCCTTTTTTGCGTGTCAAGGATGATCGCTGCGTGGACGACTTTGGAGAATCCGGGTGGTTCCCAGGCCGAGCCACTCGACCACGCGTGGGAGGCAAAGCCCATGTCATCCCGGGCGCGCTTAAACGCGACCCTGACCTCGTGCCGGAAATGGGTAGAACGCAGACGTATCACGCTCGAGTTCGCCCTCGCACCTGCTGCCTAAGGTTGCTGCTGCCAAGGTAGCGTCAGTCTGAGGCTGTCGCAGATATTGCTCTAGGCACCCACGAGGATAAATGGCGCCCAGTTCTGTGGCAGCGCGCCATTCAAGCTCGGTGTCAGGTCCAACGGACTCCAATCGTCTATGAAGTCGGGATCGAGCGCGACAGCACGTGAGCGTACGCGTCGCACTGGTGTGTACCGTCGCAGACCCCGGTTCCGACTCATTTCGGGCTCACCGTCGAGCGCACGATAGCGAGCGAGCATGTCGTCTGCTGACGCTCCGCGTATGTCGTTCTGCGCGTCGAAGAGTGCGTGTGCCGGGAGCCGGGTGGCCACCAATTTCTGGTGAAAAGACGCCATGAGACAGCACGCGACGATGTCGTGAACAGGCCAGAGCGACACAATACTGCGGCGAACGCCAGCCGCCACCATGCCGCGGGTCAATCCGACGACGTCGCCACCAAGCGTGCGCGAGCCACGGCCGCTGTCGCACGCGGAGAGCACTGCCAATTCCAACTTCGAACGTGTGCCGATCCAGTCGGCAACCGACAGGTCATGCCGGCCCGCAAGGATGATTGCCGATGCGCTCGGAGCGACTGGATCAAGAACGCCGTGCGCAGCGATGTGAACGATGGACTGGTCGCGTATGCCAGCTCTGACGCGGCCGTGATCAGCCTCCCTATCGATGAGCACTTGATCCGTCTGCCAGATCTTGCCAATCGCCTTAGCCTCGACTGCGGCTCCCGGAAGCCTTCGGAGTTCGGGATGGGCCCTCTTACTGAAAGCGGGGTCCCCGACAACCAAGATGCCTCTTGGTCGAATTTTTGCATCAAGCTGTCTACCAGCAATAAGCGAGGCTGCAGGCAGATAGGAAATGGCGTGACTGAATCCGAGCGGCTGGCCATCCAGCGGTAAGACTCCGAAGGGCAGAGCATGCAGCGGACCGTAAGGCACAATAACCAGCCGGCCTGCCGATTCGACCATGGGCTGGACTGGCTTTATAAGAATGTTTGCAAGCTTGGCAGCAGCATCCGTTTCACTTACCCCCGTGGCGCATGCGTCCCGAACTTGCCGTACCAGACTTGCGAGAGTCCCTGGCTCTACTCGCAAGTGTCCCCAGATTGCTGACTCGGCCGTGAAGGACCAGACCATGAGGTCACGTCCCTCGATCTGGTATTCGAGCACCGCCGCACCCGGGGGTAGGGCTGCCTGGGTGGAGATTAGATCTGGAAGCGGCGGGACCCTCCGTCTTGTGATTAGGGTGGGAGCATCTATTTCGACCTGCGCCTCGACGCCATTGACAGCACTTTCCGCGTCGTCGAGCTCAGCAAGTCGCTGTTTCAGCTCGTTTTCTGCCGCCTCTTCTACGTAAGCGGAATGAAGACGGTCGTAAGCCGCTTGCCACTCTGTCGCGGTCTGCTGCCATCTGCGGACCAGAGTTGCTTGATTAGACCGAACGTTGAGCTGGTCGAATAGAGTGGCAAGAACGAGACTGCGTGCACGCTCGGCGAACGCGAATGCGGTGGCGAAGCGATCGCGCGCGTCTCGTGAGTCGCGAACCGCCAGACGACGTGGCCCTGCTCCCACAGCGGCTCTCGCCCCCACCAGATACAGCCGAGCCACGTTGACGTCGTCATAAAATGCGACCCGCTCGGGATCCCGACGCAGGTTCAAGACCTGGCCTTCTACCTTTACGACCGCCTGCCGAATCAGCTCGAGCGCCCGGCTTGACTCTCCGGCTTCTAGCTCAGCCACTGCGCGATTTGTTAGCTGGAGCCAGTCCAGGCCTTTGATTGATCGGCCACGATCCCGCTCTTTGTACAGAGTCCTTGCACGCCGGAAATCGCGAGTGGCGATCGCTAATTCTGCTTCGTCGGTCTCCGCCAGCAGTCCCTGCTTGGAGAGTTCACTCTGGCGTGCCTGAGCGGCCTCCGCCTTGCCGGAGCCGGCGAGGATCAAAGGTATAAGCCAGGCGTCATCCTTTCTTATGTTCGACTCGGCCCTAGCCAGCGCCACTTGCCACCAACGCTCAGCTGCCGCGGTGGCGCCCAAGTTGGCGGCCTGCAAACCGAGGTGATACTCGAACAGTGTCTTCGCGGTGTGAAGCACGCTCCTCGCCCCCGCGGTTGCGAGCAGCAGCATCTTGCGTTCGTTGTCGGTGATGGGCAGATCCGCATCGTCCATCAACCGGTCAAGCGTGTCGTTGGCACGCGCTTGTGCGATCCCGTTCAGCTGTTCATCACTTAAGGAGACGCCCGCGCAATCCGCCTCAGAAGGGGTGCCAGGCAAATCGATGAGTTGTTCGAGTCGCTCAATCGCAAGTGCGAGCCCGCCGAGCGAGACGCCCAAAGCGGTGCCAGCCGCTGCGAGGTGCGCTCGCAACAGCGACGTGGTGCCCAACATCTCTCTCAGCCACGCCATTCGATTGTCAACCGCATGACTGGCATGCGGAAGCGTCCACAGCGCCTGGTGCAATCGAGTCGTAGCGCGAAGGCCGAGCCGTCGGCGCGAATCCACCTGAGCAAGATCGGCGAGCAATGCCGCGGTGACCTTGGCGCTCGTCATCCCAATCAACGGGACTCCAACAGCGAAGGCGGTGAGAGCTTCTTCGTACAGGCCGCGAGCATCCCAGCCCTGACCTGCTTCCTGAAGCATTCGGCCGAGACCCACGCAGTAGCTCATACTTCCGCGCTCACGGCCCCACTTCACAAGCCTCAGGATCGGCCCGCGAGGCGCCAATGACCATCCGCTCGCTGCCCGCAACTGCGTTTGGGCCACGTGACCTCTCGCGATGTCAGCGAGAAGGCGATGGACCAGCGTGAGCCAGATTGCAGCGTTATCGCCAGCCGCCGAGAAGTGCCGTTCAGCCCGCTCAAGCAGCTTTGCCTGGCGCTGATGGTGACCTGCATACCATGCCAGTACTGACAGTCGCAATGCGAGCGCGCCTGAGGCGCGCGGCGCGTCCGCCCGAGCAAGCAGCGAACCGGCAATGCGGTAGCAGCGCGCGGCGCGACGTCTACCGTCGCGGTCAGTCCGAGGCAGGCCCTTGTCCGGCCACAGCGAGAAGCCAAGTACCTCCGGAGTAGAGCCTGGCGTAAGCCACCAATCGCCATCGAGCAGATGGCAGTTCGCCAGAGCTACTGGGTCTGGCAAAGCGTTTGATCGTGCGATTTCGAGCAGTTGGCGAGCTCCCAACGAATCTCCGGTCCGCCAAACGAGGTCGGCAGCCGCGAGGTGGGACCACGTTACCGCGGACGGCGCATGTAGCTTGTCCGACAATTTGCCGAAGTCTGCGAGGGTCGCAAGGAAAGCTGGCAAGGCTTCCACCATTGCCCTGGTTCGCCCAAACGGGAAGAGCATCGACCGCGCAGAGAGTGTTCTTACTGGGCCCAGGGCTACGCATGCCTCGAGCATGGTCGTCTCGTCATCCCCGGCGGCAGGGACCGGGAACGGTGGCATATTCTGCGGAATCTCGTTCACCTCGGCGCCGACGTCGCCGGGATACCAATTGCGGTCGAGCGTAAAGGCCCAGGCCCGGCAGGCGATGACCCTGCGTGTCCAGATATCCTCCGCGGGGGCAGCGGCCTGCAACTTGTCAAGCAGGCGCGTCGCAGCTCGTGACTCGCCCATCACAAGCGACGCGTAGACAGCATCAAGGAGGTGCCACGGGGCCGCAACGGCGTCGCTCCGTGCCGCAGCGAGCGCCCGTGTGCGAGCGGGCCCTGGCCGTCCGCGTCTATCGGCACCAAGAAACGTCTCAAGCAACGCCGCACCCGGACGGTCAATTCGGCGGGAAGACATCAACTATCGAACTCCACGGTGATACCCGCGCCAGACTGCTTCGGATATCGCGTTCGGTATCGATGTCGTGCCTGCAATGAGGGATCCGCCCACTTGCGTGTAGCTGTGCTGGAGTAGTTGAACCAAAGGGTGGGCGGTTCGCCGGTAGCCGTTATCGCGCGGGCCATAGCGATGTCGTGAGGGTGGTGAAATCGCGTCCCGTCGGTCGAGACCAGGTAATGCCTGGCCGGCGCGAGGTTGAGCATCTTGAGAGTCACGTTGCCATTGCTGCAGTGATGTGGGAGCTTGAACGCATCAAGCTCGATCGACTGGACCCCGCGTCGGTTCACAATAGTGGTCAAGGCTCCTCCTAGCACCGAGGGCACAGCGTCCGCTGCCAGCAAACATGACCGCCCAGCATGTTCGAGTAGAAAGGCGATGCTGCTGCCATTCGGAGCTGACACGTCGACCGGAGTCCTCTCTTGGGCAAGCGCCACGAGGTCAACCAGTGGAAGGAGCGGCGGAAGAGGTTGCGAATCGTCGGATTCAACCTGCCTGACAGATGTAAGCGCTGTCTGCCATGTGGCTCGCAGCGCTGCGAGGCGCTTTGAGGTTGGAGATAGCAATGTAATTTGGGGTCCGTCTGGTACCTCGACGTTTCGGATGCCACCGTCCTCGCCAGTCGTGGCCGCCAAGCCACCAAAGGCGACATTCCACGGCAGCCGTTTACCACGTGGGCTGCCGAGTAGCGCTACAAGGCTCTCCGCCTGGTCGACGCTGCGTAGGTTGCCGGCGAAATCCGGCAATTGCGGTGAGCCGTTGAACCAGACGTCTCCAATGGTCACGCCAAGGCTAACGTCCTCGAACAGAGGCAGTAAGCCTCCGATGTGGTCGGAGTCGAGGTGCGACACCACCACAACGTCGAAGGTCCGCTTCCCGCGATCGAGCGCTTCGATACGCGCTTTCAGCTTCGGCCACGCATCGGGTGGACCGCCATCAATTAAGAGTCGCCAAACACGTCCGCCTTCGAACTCACACTCGATCCAAAGACAGTCTCCGTACATCGCTGGGAGAACTTCGATACTGAGTGATGGTGGTGTCATGGGCGCTTTCGTAAAGGCGGCATTATCGAGAGCACATCATCACCTGTTGAGTTGACCGCGATGCAGGGCTGTCCAACTAACGTTCTGACCAGTCAATTGCTCGGGCTCGGTGGCGCCACGACACTCGTTCTGAGCGGATGTTTAGCAGCAGGACTGCTTGTTGCCTCAGCGGTGGTGCCATCCAGGATCGCGCGCGCCCGCGGCCTTCCTCCAACCGTGCGCGTCTGGTCGCTTGACGAGCCTTGGGGCTACACACCAGCCTCGGCATACTCGATCCTCGAGACGTTAGGCACCGGTGGCCGGGACCTCGCTGTCCTAATGCACATCACCCTCGATTCCGCCTTGCCACTTGCCTACGCATTCTTCCTGACGAGCCTGTCGGTAACGGCTTGGGGCCCGGGGCGCGGTAGCCAGTTGCTGGTCGTCCCGCTGTTGGCCGCTCTTGCTGACTACTCGGAGAACAGCGCGATCATTGTGATGGCGAGACGCTTCTCAAGCCAACCCCGACTAGCCCCAACTGTGGCTTGGTTGAGCAGCTGTACGAAGTGGATTCTCCTTCTGCTGTCTGTCGCACTCACGGCCTATGGGTTCGTCTCGCGGCGCTAAGCCTTGTGGCTCTTGGGTTCCCGGTAGGTTCAACCAGTCTTCCCCTGCACGAGAGTAACGTCCAAACCATAAGAAGGTCCATCACAATCGCTTTCAGCGCGATTCCAGGCAGGAGGCTAGGCGAGATGGCACCGATTTGTCGGGCTCTTAGGCCCGCCGTGCCGGCAGGCGCCCGCTCCATGCGATGAGGGTGGCAGTGATCACCACAGGAGTGGGTTGCTCCGGCCATCGGCACGGGCAGGCCGGGGTCGCAATAGGCTGCGTCGAAGCGCGTCCTTTACTGGGAATCGAGTTCAAGTGACGGCGTCGCTCGACCCTCTAGCGGGGCAACAGCCGTCCGTGGACCAGCCGGTCCGGAGGATCCCAGGCGATCCGCTTCAGGATGCGCCGTCGCCAGGAATCGCGCTCTGCCTCAGCGGTGGCGGCTACAGGGCGATGCTCTTTCACCTAGGGGCGCTCTGGCGCCTCAACGAACTCGGCTATCTGCACAAGTTGGATCGGGTTTCGAGCGTCTCTGGGGGCTCCATCACTGCCGGTGTGCTGGCCATGAACTGGAGCAACCTGGCGTTCGACGCCGGCGGGGTCAGCCAGGCCTTCCGCGAGCAGGTAGTGTGCCCGGTACGGAAGATGGGCCGCACCACAATCGACGTCCCGGCAATACTGCTCGGCATCCTGGTCGACATTCTCAGCTTCGGGCGGCGCGGAAGCTTGACTCCAATGTTCTACGAGCGATCGCTCTTCCACGGAACGACGCTGCAGAATCTGCCCGACCCGCTACCGCGGTTCGTATTCAACTCCACCAGCCTGCAATCGGGTGTGCTCTGGCGGTTTTCGAAGCCGTACATGGCCGACTACCGGGTAGGCCTGATCATGAAGCCCGACACTCGCCTGGCGGTTGCCGTAGGGGCCTCCTCGGCTTTTCCGCCCTTCATTTCGCCGGTGGTGTTGAAGCCCAAGGAGTCGGACTTCGAGCCCGGCAGCGGCAAGGATCTGCAGCGGAAACCCTATACGACCCGAGTAGTGCTCACCGACGGTGGTGTCTATGACAATCTTGGGCTGGAGACGGCCTGGAAGAAGTACGACACCATCCTGATCAGCGATGCATGTGCGCGCGGCGGTCCGGAAGAGAGCCCAGCTTTCAACTGGTTGTGGCAGCCATACCACGTGCTAATGCTGATCAACTCCCAGGTGACTGCCCTGCGCAAGCGGCAGGCGATTAATAGCTTCGTGACTAACCAGCGCAAGGGCGTCTATTGGGGGATCGGGACCGACATCGCTAATTACAAACTCGGCTACACCCTACCCTGCCCCGTACAGCAGACCGCCGCTCTGGCCAGCTTCGAAACGCGGCTGCGCAAGACGCCGGCGCGGACTCAAGAGGCGCTCATCAATTGGGGGTACGCGGTCTGCGACGCCGGAATGCGGGCGTACGTGGACAAGACGCTGCCGCCGCCAGTTGACTTCCCGTACCCCGGCGTCGGGGTGAGCCTGAGCTAGGGCAAGGCAAGTTCGGAAACGGGTGGATTATCGGCACTCCAGCTATAGGCAACAGGTGTCTTGTGTAACTGCGTGGGGAGCGTTCCTTCACCGGTCAACGGGCAGTCAAAGGAGGGAATCCGCAACTGAGCTAGGGCGATACCGTAAGCGTTCCGTCACCGTACTCGACGTGGTATTCGTACTTCTGCTGCCACCCGGGAACGTCCCAGATCTCGTTGAACTTCGTCCGGTAGTTGAAGTGTAGGGTCGCTCCCGGAGTCCCGTAAGCCAACACTCGAGCGACCGCCTCTTTGTGCGGGTGTTCGTTAATCGCTCCGTTTGTGGAGAACATGTAGTGGCGACAATCCACCGATTGGATCAGATCTCGGGTGACGTTCCGATGGCTGCCGTGATGAGGCACCTTAAAGGCATCGAGCTGCAACCGATCTTGCTCCAGCTGCTGAGCGAGGCGTCGAATACCATCTGTGAGAACTGGACCGTGTGCATCGCCCGCCAGGAGGCAACGCTTGGTTACGCCTTCGTCGGTGTATTCGGCAAAGACGGCAATTGAGCTGCCGTTTGCAGCTGTCTTGTCGAGATCGTCTATTTCGCCATCGGCCCACTCTCGAATAGGATCGCCTAATAGGTCCAGCTTCACGCCTTTCCGGCTGGCCTTATCCGCCAGTCTCGCTGAAGGTACGCCTGCGACAAGCCCGCCCTCCTTGACCACGGTCTCCCATTCCTCCCTCAGGAGGGCCAATTCCGACAAGCCCGGGGAGACGACTGTCAGCTTCATCCCCCCAGGTAGCGCGATCGGCATCATAGAGTGGCCATCCGGGGCGACGCGGGCCGCATGGTCGTCGGTCTGGAACGATGTATTCCAACGGAAACCTGAGTGGTTTAGCTGAACAGTGAATATCTCGCCATCGACGCCGCCCAAGAGGTCGCGTGAGTCGGGGGCGATGTGACGCCATGCGTTGAACCAGACCTGTCCAAAGTGGAGCCCCACCGAATGGTCATTGAATAGTTTCAAGACTCCACCGATGTGATCGGTGTCGATGTGAGTTACAACTAGGAGTTCGATCAGTGGCCGTTGACCCAGTTCCATCAGCTTCTGCTTCAGGTGCTTTTTGTAGGTGGGTGGCGTACCGCCATCGATCAAGATCCGATGGGGAGCATCCCGGGATCCGTACTCCACCCATAAGCTGTCTCCCTGCGCCGCAGGGAGCATCGTCACCGTAAACAATTCGTCTTAATCGCCTTCATGGCAGACGCCAGTCCGCATCGCCGTAGGCTGCCAGGCACATCGCCATTAGGATGCCGTTGGCCAGTAACCTACGCCGGATATCGAGCAGGGCCTCGCCGAACGTCATCGAGCGACGCGACCGCCGAGGGGCGGCACTCACCGCCTGAAGCTGCTCAACGATGGCTTCGGCCGCTCTGCCGGCGTGGCGACCCAACACCGGCGCAATCGTTCCAACCACCAGCGACGCCCCCATATTGGAGAACTGAACAACGAATGATTGGAAATTGCTCAGGGGCACCGCCGTCGTGCATCCCAGAAGCATCACGATTGGTCCTGGACGGTCCCGATTTACGTTGACATAGGCAGTCGTGATCTGCCCTACGACACGGCGCTCCGGCCCGCCTTTTTTGGCGATTTCGAGAGCGGCTCCGCCCGGAGCGTTAAGTTCCGTGTGCGAGAGCAATAGCAGCAAATGTGGTCCTTTCACTTTGACTTGGCCTGCCCAGTCATGCCACGTGTCCACCCCGTCCACTTGCTCATTGGTGAGCTTCTCGAGCGCCTTCCGAACGCGCACCAACTCCGTTGGCTCGGCGTCGTTGACGTGCTCGCTGGCAGCGAACAGCATCGGGGTGAGCGGCCCCAACGTCGACCGTTCTCGATGTGGTACGGAAAGAACGGCAAAATCGATGCCGCGAGTCTTTGGGTCAGCTACAAGACGCGATGGATCAACGGCCCAGCGCTCAATGATCTTGCTGACACCCCAGAATCCGGACGGACAAACCACGTCCAAGAGACCCTCAGAATTCTTCGTATGGAACTGGCCTGGCTCGCATCGACCGGTGGCCAAAGCTTTCGTCCAGTTCTGGCATAACTTGGGCTCGGACACGGGTGGCGGTAGGTCGTAGATCATCTCAACTGGCAGCATCGTGTTCGGGTTCGCCGACACAACCTGGATCCGCCTGAGCCGCTTACCTCCGAACGCGCTCTCGACTCTCATGCCAACGTTTTGATACAGCGTCACTCCCTGGAAGGCCAGGTTGCGCAGGTAACTGACCGATTCGTTGGAATCTAGCCGCCGACCGAACGCCTTATCTTTCTCAGCGCGCTCGAGAGTCAGGCTGATTTCCCTGACGGCATCACCGACCCAGTCCAGACGGAACGGCTCAAATCGGTTCTTTCCGAAGACCGTACCGCCTGCCCTTCCAGCTCGATCGTGATTTAGTACAAGGGCAGCGTTGAACCTGGTCCGTTCGTCGAGGCCGACAAGTCCCGGTCTAAGTACTGCCTCAACGAGGACCTCGATGCCCGGGCTTTCAGGCGAAGGTTCGGAACGCTCGAGGCGCACGAGCTCTGTGGCCGCGAACACCTGTCCTCGGAGAAGTGCCGTCTGGAGTATCCGCCCGCGATACAAGACCGTGATCCGGGCTTCGATATCTGAGCCTGCTTGATTGACACGAAATCTAAAGACAGTTGCATTGCTGGCGCCGATCGCGTTGAGTGTCACGGTCCCATACAAGGGGTTCTCAAGTAGATCCGGCTCGGCAAAAACGACTGTCAAACGATGAGCCTTCTCCTCGGGTGGAAAATCCGCACGAAACCGCTTATCGCCTACCAGCCAAGCTTTGTCCTTCGGACCAATCGAGACCGCGACTTCGTGGATTGCGTTGGCGAGGAATCCACGTTGGAGTAGTGGCGGGGTGTCGCGACCCACCGCCCTCACCTTCGCCCGAATAAAGCGCTCATTGGCTTGTTGTCGTGTGAGGTCTCCGCGGCCGGATTGGGCCTCGCGAGGAGAGTCTGGCGCGGGCTCCGCGGCCGCCGGTTGATCCGGGGTAGCCTCGATGATTTCAATTAGTTGTTCTTCGTCGATCCCGTCTGCGGCTTGATCCGCAACATCTCTAGTGCGGTCGTTTTGCCGTTGGGCTTGTTGCTGTTGAGTGACTCGCTCCTCGTGTCGTCGGACTTGTTCCTGTTGTCGTTTGATTTGTTCCTGTAGGTGTCGTTTGAGTTCTTCCTCGTGTCGCTGGGCTCTTTGCCGTAGTCGTTCGACTTGTCCTTCTGTTGGTTGGGCTTGTTGCTCTTGGTGTTTGTCATATTTCTCATATCGTTTGGCGCCTCCACCTCTGACAAGGCGACTCCTGAATAGCAAAAGCAAACCCATCGCGACAATAGGCCCAGGAAGCAGTTGTAGGAACCAGGGCACTTCGAAGTGCAGCCATGCGTCTGCAAGTCGAGTTGCGAGGACCAGCGGGAGATCGATGACTGCGCCGAGCACCAAGACGAGAAGAAGAAAACCAACCACGCCTACTAGGCGAACTACCAATCCAATCAGTTCATCGCGCAGTCGATCGGAGCGCACAGCACCTCTATTGGCGAACTCAAGGCGAAACGAATTTGGATGGCAGCGGCCCGCGCCTCAGCCGGACGTTGCGACAAGGGTGAGTTCGTTGAAACTCTCGTAGCACCAGGTTCGAGATCTGTCAAGCGGACAGGCGTGTTTGACAAAGAGCCGACAGTCGCCTGAGAGCCAAATCAGCGCGGCCCCAGACTCCCGCCTGTCCCGCGCCCATTGGCGGCTCTCTATTGATCCCACCGGTCGCTTTCACTGAGCCGCTGGCGCGGAGGATCTCTTAGGGACAGGTGCCGCCGCGAGCTACTTCTAACAGACGGTTTTCTGACGCATTCTTCAGCCACAGCCGCACCTGCTCAGAACGGCAGAATAGGACCTTGCAGATGAACAAGCTGCCAATCGGGACGAAAGTAGTCGTGGAAGGTCACATCGGAAGAGACACATGGCACCTGTCTAATCTGACTAGCGGCCGGGCTTACCCAGGCCGGATCGTTGCCTACGATGAAGCCGGCGATTACCTAGTCGAGATTGTGGTGAAGGGAAGGACCAGGAAGCAGAAGGTCAAGGCCTAGGTCTACCGCGTCACTCGCAAGTCGTGGGCGGAATGAGGAGAGCCTTTGAAAAAGGCAACCATGGTTCGACCAATCAAGAGCCGACGCTCGCTTCGACCCGAGCTTCCGATAGGGGGGAGTTATCGGAAGCTTACGGCCCTCGAGATTGTTGGTTGGGTCCGGCCGGCGGTCGGCTGGTTGAGTCGGCAGTCGTTTAGTCTTGGTGGAGGTTGTATCAGATGGCGAACGACGACTACCGCCTAGCCTCCGCGATGCAGTTGAGGGTTTCCGTCTCGAGCCAGGCTCGAATGCAAATGCTTACGACTGGTACCGACGTCAAGCCCAGCGCAGTGGCCGAGTCTCGTTTGGTTACGCGATGCAAATTTCGCCGCACAGAATTGACGTTCGGGCGGCGAAGATTAGAGGTGCCTGGATGGTGCGGTCGGCAGACTTTAAAGACGCGATGGCTGAACATCGTGCGGCAATGGCGGAGCGACGGGCATTCACCCAAGACTATCGCGATCACGTCCTACACGGCCGGCCGGGTGACACCCTCTTTACTGAGCTTGGGGGATACCACCTCTACGCAGACTTCCATCGCGGTTTCAGCGCGTTCGCGAAACCCTGGAAGGACTCGGGCGAGTGGTGGACGTGTAATCATTGTTCTGGTTTCTTCAACGACCTTAAGGGTAGCCTCCCAACCCTGGCCAACTAGACACAGGATGCCGTCGGCGAGGAGCTGATGGACGCCGATCACCGCGTTCTCCTCAATGACCCCCACTACGGCGTCGGCCTTGAACGTCATCAGCGGCAAGCGATCAGTGATTCCGCTCAAAGCGGCTTCCTCTCTCAGAGCTGCCAGGGATTGATGGAGTGGCCACGCGGCACGCACGGGAAGTCTGGAGGGGCCTTCAATGAGCAGCATTCCAAGTAGTTCCTTCATGTGCATGAAACATGAATCATGTTACCTGTTACATATTGATTGTGGAGCAGGGCGAACTGTCCCGGTTGCTATTTGGCAGGGCTGGTCGGCTGCGTCTGGCGAGATGGATTCTCGATAACGTCGCTGTGAAAGGTTTCTTCTATCAGGCCGAGGCTCGACAGGGCACAGGAGACGTACCGAACGAGGTGAAAGAAAATCTGCGGAACCTCGAGTTGCTTGGGCTTATCGAGGTTTCGCATCGCGACCCGGGCCCCGGACGCCGGCAGTATTACAAGAGGCTTGAAAGCCCAATCTGGAAAATTTTCGAGCAAGCGCTCAGGCTTACGAACGGGGTGAGGCATCCCGGAAGATTGCGGTCGGCCAGATAGCTGGACCTCGACGCCCGCCAGTGCGTGAAACCAACTCCAGGCAAATCTCCGAGCTGACGCGCTACATCGAGACAGAGAAAGACGTCCCTGAAGAAGCGGCCAAGATGAACTTTTCAAGGGCGTGGATGAGGTCAGGGGAAAGCTTGACCTTCCAGTAGGGCGCAGCCTGTGTGATTACCGGAATACTCGGCATTGCACTCACCATCGGTATCGGCGTGGCGGCAGTGTCACAAGCCACCACTAACACAGCTCAGCTTCGGGTTTTCTGGGGGTCGGCTTCGACGCTTACTTGCCGATCCAGCCGATCAGGGCTGCGCTGGCGATTGCGACGTAGGCACCGAGGACCACGAGTTGCAGGAATGAAATGGCGTTCCGCGTGCGCCAGCGTCCCCGCCTCGGCATCTGGAAGCACTCCTCGGTTCCGTCTGGATGGCGGATCACGACTTGCCTGCCGTCGGCATGGTTGCGGCCCGCCCCTCGCAGAATGTTCCATCCTGCAGGTTCCATCGCGGCCGCCTGGTGGACACGGAACGCGTGGTTCGCGGCGTTCCGCTGGAAGCTCGTGAACCAGGGTAACCACAGCATGCCCCCGAAAACGGCGGCCGCCAAGAGAAGCCACCGCGAGGGGGCTGTCGAAGCGCTGAGTGCAAACCCTACGAATCCAAGCAGCACGGTCTGACCGACGAAGACGGAGCCGAACACCAACCAGGCCATTTCGTAGTCGTGCTTGGCCAACTCAAGAGCAGCGCTATAGCGGGCTCGTTGATCCTCGGCCGCCGTCATGCTGCGCGGCCGGCCAAGACCCCAGAAGCCCACAAACAGCATGGTAATGACGCGTCTGGCTTAGCGGGCACGACCAGCGCTTTGCATGCGCCGGAACCGTCCGCGGACGCGCCACTCAAGGCGGTGCCACAAGGTCATCGGCCGGAATCCGCGGGCCGGGCGCCAAACATCGCGACCTGAGTGAAAGCGGACTCGCACACCGTTGAAGAACGCGGTGCGTCCGGTTCTGTGTCGGTACTCGTCTTCGTGAGCCGACACGATGAACTCGTCGTACTTCGTCTCGAAGTTATGTGTTCGATCGATGACTGCGTCGTCTGGAACCCGCACGGACAGCGGAGGAGCGCCTCCGGAGAACGTGAGCTGTAGGGTGAGAATGCGCTCGGAGTCGTTAGTGCCGTTGAAGATTCGAATCACATACAGCCATTCGTCTTCAGGCGGTTGTCCGATCTCCTCGCCGTCGACGTCAACGCGTATTGCCAACCTACGGTCAAGTGTTCGCACGGCCCAGCCAGCGAATCTCAAGGCGGGTGACGCCAACCAGGCTGGCGGAGCCATTCCGGCATCGTAGACGGACTCGTGATTTGCGCCAATCCGGCGCAGCGTCGAAGCGCCGACCGCCGGAAGCGCCGTGCCAGGGGTCGCCAGATGCCGGCACGGCGCTCCTGCTACGCCAGCAGCATCTAGCGCTCCCACATTCAGCCTCGCCTCGGCCTCACTGGGCGCCGTACCGTGCCCCCAGCGGGCCTTTCAAGAGCGGTGTCACGTTCGCCGCCTGTCGCAAATCAACTGCTTTCGGGCAGCCTGCTGGTTGGCGTGTGCGACGTCCACGGAAGTACGCTCGCCTGCGCCAGTGTCTACCGCTGTGGCTGTCATGTTGGCTGTCACTACCGCGAAATTGGCGGGGATGGATGGGAATCGAACCCACCCAGGACGCCTCAGCAGCGCCCCGCAAACGGTTTTGAAGACCGCGGGAGGCACCAGCCCCCGAACATCCCCAGCAGGGAAGATGCTATTCCCACCGCCTGGGGGACTCCCGCGCGGGAGGCACGCCCGAACATCCCCAGCAGGGAAGATGCTATTCGGTCAGCGGGATGCCTATGCCCTCGACTCCAAGCGGCTCGGCGTGCCGGGTCAGCATCCCCACGAGGAACCCCAGCACCCGATCGACTGACGAACTGCCCACAATCCGAGCCACCAACGCCGGCTCGGGTGACCGGAACGCCCCCAGCTTGCCTTCCCTGGCCAGGCGGGCAAAGCCCCGCGACCCGGCGGGGACGAAGGTGACCCGCACCCCGGCGTAGCGGTCGCCGGAATGGACCAGCGTGAGGGGACTCTTGCGCCTGACTTCCCAGGCCCTGATCTCCTGCCGCTCGATCCGCCGCTGCAGGGTGCCCAGGAAGTGCTTTCCACCCGGATCCTTGCCCGCGTAGATCGCGACCTGCACGCGAGAACAATAGCCAGCTTTGCGCCGGCCGGAGAGGGCTAGGTGCCTAGATCAGCGCCTCGAGCTTCGACCGGAGGTCGCCTTTCATGTTCGGACGGTAGCCGATGGTCCGGTCAGCGGGCTTGCCGTCCTTGAATATGATTACCGTCGGGATCGACATGATCCCCAGTGACGTCGGTGTCGCCGGGTTCTCGTCGATGTCCATCTTCATGACCGTCACCTTGTCTCCCAGCTCGTCGTGGAGCTGCTCGACGATGGGCGCGATCATCCGGCAAGGGCCGCACCAGGCCGCCCAGAAATCGACCAGCACCGGCCGGTCTGCCTTCAGCACCACAGCTTCGAAATCGGCGTCGGTGACCGCTTGTATGACTGCGTTTGTTTCTGCCATCTAGGACGCTTTCTTCTCCGTTTTGGAATCCGACTTCGACTCTGACTTCTTGTCCGGCTTCGACTCGGAGGGGGC
>Ga0070699_100000554_pt1 | contig 35286 bp, 32 predicted proteins | sample KBSK1503metaG_FD_65473 | JGI IMG/M metagenome (GOLD analysis project Ga0070699, IMG submission 65473) | Corn, switchgrass and miscanthus rhizosphere microbial communities from Kellogg Biological Station, Michigan, USA - KBS K1-50-3 metaG | ecosystem: Host-associated > Plants > Roots >... | reverse complement strand
GGGGCTGCGCGCTTCGCCCGCGCGGGGGTCTGAGCAGTCAGGGGAGAGCATGGAGGTCCTGTGCTGGTCTCGCATACATCGACTGAGGCACCTGGCGCTCTGGGAAAGCCCTGGGCTCCGCTTCACTTGAGCCGGCAAGGCCCCGAGGTGCTCGAAATGCGATACCGGCGTTAACGTCGGGAAAAATTGCATTCGGCTCGTAAAATATTAGTTAATTTCTCGGAATTGCAATAGCTTAGTGGCGAATCGGCAGCGTGATCGAGGGTCGCGGCGTTGCGCGCCGGCACGCTTGTATGTTCACCTGACCAATGATTTGCGGGCACTCCACCGGAGCTCCTTCGTGCTGCAGCAGGCCCACCATCTCATTGGCGTCGAGACCAAGGGGCCGGGCTTCACCGACGTGACGGCCAGGGTGGCCGCGTGGCTCGCCTCCATCGGCGCCCAGGATGGGCTGCTGACGGTCTTCAACCGCCACACCTCGGCTTCGCTGACCATCCAGGAGAATGCCGATCCCGATGTGCTGCGTGACCTGATGACGGTGCTGGACCGGCTCGCCCCCCGGACGTCCCGCTACCGCCACAGCCTGGAGGGGCCGGACGACATGCCGGCCCACATCAAGGCCATGCTCACCTCGCCGAGCCTCGGAGTGCCGGTAGCGAACGGCCGGGCGCAACTGGGCACCTGGCAGGCCATCTATCTGATCGAGCACCGCGACCGCCCGCACCGCCGGGAACTGGCGCTGCACTTCGTCGGCACCCTCAGTGAAGGGATCAGAGCCCTCGCCGAGACGTAGCGAGTTTTCTTCAACGGAGGAGGCGAGGGGTCTGACCCGGGTCAGGCCCCGGTTCCCCGCGTTGACAGAAATCATTTGTACGCTAAAGATCGTGGGTAACGAAAAAGTGTGGCCGGGGGATCGCGGCAGGGCCGGGGCGTCATGGGAGAGGTGGCGCCGTTGGGGCCGAAAGTGGCCGAGCCGTGTCGCACAGCCGGCCGCACGCGCTGCGTCAGCGGCATCGACGTGGGCGGCACCTTCACCGACATCGTGGTGCACGAGACCGGCCAGGACGGGGCGCGGGTGCGCATTGGCAAGGTTCCCACCACGCTGCCCAACCAGACCGACGGGGTGCTCGCCGCGATTGCGGAGGCCGGCGTTGTCCCCGCCGATCTCGATCTGCTGATCCACGGCACCACCGCCACCACCAACGCCCTGCTGGAGCGCAAGATCGCCCGCGTCGGGCTGATCACCACGATGGGCTTCCGCGACACGCTGGAGCTGGGCCGCCGCACCCGGCCGAAGCCCTACGGCATGACCGGCAGCTTCGAGCCGCTGGTGCCGCGCGACCGCCGCATCGAGGTGCCCGAGCGGATCGATGCCCAGGGCCACGTGGTGCGTCCGCTCGACGAGGCTGCGGTCGCCGGCGCCGCCCGCGCGCTGCTCGCCCAAGGCTGCGAGAGCGTCGTCATTCACTTCCTGCACGCCTACGCAAACCCGGCGCACGAGCTGCGCGCCGGCGGGATCGTGCGGGCGCTGTGGCCCAACGCTTATGTGACGCTCGGCCACGAGCTTCTGTCCGAGTACCGCGAGTACGAGCGCGGCACGACGGCGTCGGTGAACGCGGCCGTCCAGCCCATCCTCGACCGCTACGTGCGCCGCCTGCAGGGGGAGCTGGAGAAGCAAGGCTTCGCGCGCGACCTGCTGGTCATGAACGGCAACGGCGGCACCGTCTCGTCCCGCCTGGTCGCCCGCGACGCCGCCAAGACGGTGATGTCGGGGCCGGCCTCCGGCGTGATCGCCGCGGCGGCGACGCTCGCCCAGTCGGGGCTCGGCAACGCAATCACCTACGACATGGGCGGCACCTCCACCGACGTGGCGCTGATCCACGGCGGCGTGCCGGAGGTCTCCTCCGAGCTCGCCATCGCCTACGGCCTGCCGATCCACGTACCCATGGTGGACGTGCGCTCGGTGGGCGCCGGGGGCGGGTCCATCGCCTCACTCAACGCGGCCGGAGGGCTGACGGTCGGTCCTCAGTCTGCGGGCTCGAGCCCCGGGCCGATCTGCTACGGGCGCGGCGGCACGGCGCCCACCATTACCGACGCCAACCTGGCGCTGGGCCGACTCGATCCGGCCGGCCTCACCGGGGTCGAGGGAGCCGTCGACATGGAGGCGGTGCGTGCCGTCATTCGCGACCGCCTGGCGCAACCGCTGGGCTTCTCCGTCGAGCAGGCTGCCGCGGCCGTCATCGAGCTTGCCAACACCCACATGGCCGGTGCGATCCGTCTCGTGTCGCTGTCGCGCGGCTACGACCCGCGCGACTTCGTGCTGTTCGCCTTCGGCGGGGCCGGGCCGCTGCACGCCGTGGCGATCGCCCGCGAGCTGGGCATACCGCAGGTGCTGGTGCCGGCCCGCCCCGGCCTCACCAACGCGCTGGGCTGCCTGGTCGCCGACCTGCGACAGGATCTGGTCAACACGATCAATGCCTCCCTCGCCACGCTCGACATGAGCGTCGTCCGAACGACCCTGGAAGCCCAGCGCGCCCAGGGTGAGGCCGTCAACGCCGCGGAGCGCGGCGAGATGGTCGAGACGGCGGTGCTGCACGGCGCCGACATGCAGTTCCGCGGCCAGACCCATCTGATCCGCGTCGCCGTTCCCTCGCCCGGTGTCACCCGCCCGGAGCTGCAGGCGCTGTTCGAGGAGGCCTACTACGCCCGCTTCCGTGTGCGCCTGCCGGAGATCCGCGCGGTGCTGGTCAACCTGGTCACGTCGGTGATCGGCAAGCGCCGCAGCTTCGAGCTGGCAACGCTGGCCGGCCGCGCCGAAGGGCCTGCGCGGATCGGCGTGCGCGAGGTCTACGCCGATGGCCGCTGGCACTCCGCGGCCGTCTACGCCCGCGACCGGCTGCGGCCGGGCGACCGTTTCGAAGGCCCCGCTGTGGTGCAGCAGTTCGATGCCACCACGGTGGTCGAGCCGGGCGCCGTCGCCGTCGTCGACAAGATCGGCAATCTGCGGATCGCGGTGGGGACCGGGGTCAGACCCTGCGGGTCTGACCCCATACCGCAACCGGTGCTGGAGCAGGGGGTCAGACCCGCAGGGTCTGACCCCATCGAGACGCCATGACCGCCGTCGATCCGCTCACCCTCGCCGTGATCCAGGCCGGCCTGCAGCAGGTCTGCAACGAGATGGACCTCGCGTTCTCACGCTCGGCCTTCTCGCCCGTCATCGCCGAGGCCGACGACCGCTCCTCCGGCATCTACGACCGGCACACGGGCGCGCTCATCAGCCAGGGCGAGCTGGGCCTGCCGGTGTTCGTCGGCACCATGCAGCACTCCACCGCCGAGCTGATCCGCCTGATCGGTGAGCGCAACGCCGGCGCACCCGACCCCGGCGACATCTACATCGTCAACGATCCCTACCTGGGCGGCACGCACCTGATGGACGTGCGCTTCGCCATGCCGTTCTACTACCGGAGCGAATTGTTCTGCTGGCTGCAGAACACCGGCCACTGGCCCGACATCGGCGGCATGGTGCCGGGCGGCTTCTCGGCCCACGCCACCGAGGTGGAGCAGGAGGGGCTCAGGCTTCCCCCCGTGAAGCTCTTCAAGCGCGGGCAGATGGACGCCGAGATCTACGCCATCCTGTGCTCCAACATACGCGTCGCCGACCAGCGCATCGGCGACATCAAGGCCCAGGCGGCGGCGCTCCACGTGGGCGAGCGGCGGCTGACAGGGCTGATCGATCGCTACGGGCTGGAGACGATCGCCGCGGCGATCGCGGAGATGCGCGCCAAGGCGGCGCTGCTGATGCGCAGCTGCATCGCGGAGATACCCGACGGCACCTATGAATCCGAGGCCTTCGTCGACTCCGACGGGGTGGTGAACGAGCCGCTCCGCATCGCCCTGGCCGTCATCAAGGCCGACGGCGCGCTGCATTTCGACTTCTCGGAAAGCTCGCCGCCCTGCCGCGGGCCGATGAACTCGGTGGTCGCCACCACGTACTCGTCGGTCTACCTGGCGATGCGCCACATCTTCCCCGACATCCCCCTCAACTCCGGCGCCTTCGAGCCGCTCCGCATCAAGCGCCCGGAGGGCACCTTTCTCGACGCCCGCTATCCGCGCCCCGTCTCCGGCTGCGCCGCCGAGGTCTCGCAGCGCATCGCCGAGGCCGTGTTCCTGGCCCTGGTGCAGGCCATTCCCGACAAGGTTACGGCCGCGCCGGCCGGCTCGTCGGGTAACTTCGCGCTCGGCGGCTTCGATCCCGAGAAGGGCACCGGTTACGTCATGTACCAGATCTCCGGCGGCGGCTACGGCGGCAATGCCGATCACGACGGCCTTACCAACGGCTGCTCCACCATCGGCATCTCCAAGACCCCGCCGGTGGAGGTGATGGAGCAATACTTCCCCGTCCTCTACCACCGCTTCGCCCTGCGCGAGGGCTCCGGCGGGGCGGGCGCGCAGCGCGGCGGCTTCGGCGTGCACTACGAGGTGGAGCTCCTGCGCGGCGACGCCTGCGCCTCGTTCGTGATGGACCACGGCCGCTTCGGCCCGCCCGGCGTGCTGGGCGGGGCGGACGGTGCCGCCAACGTCGTGCGCATCCACCGCAACGGCACGGTGGCCATCCCGGAGCACCTCTCCAAGGACCAGGGCATCCCCATGCGGGCCGGCGACCGCGTGGAGGTGATGACCCCGGGCGGCGGCGGCTACGGCGATCCGTTCGCGCGCGATGCCGCGCAGGTCGCGCGCGATGTCCGCCTCGGCTACTACGGTCGCGATGAGGTGCGCGATCTGTTCGGCGTGGCCCTGCGGCCCGGCGGCGAGGTGGATGCGGCGGAGACGGGACGCTTGCGAAATGCGCCCGTCATCCCGGACGGAGCGTTGCGAGCGGAACGCGAGCAGCGCCCCGATCCGGGACCTGGTGCGGCGGGCTCCGACTCGCTGCCTGAGGTCCCGGATAGCCTCGCCTTCGGCTCGGCTTCCGGGATGACGGGTGAGAGTAAAGGGTGAGGGGGAGATGGCAGCCTATTTCCGACCATCAAGCCTTGCGGCGGCCCTGGCCATCCGTGCGCGGCAGCCTGTGACCGTGCTCGCCGGTGGCACGGATATCTACCCGGCCCGCGCCAACCGCGTCGGCTGGGGCGACATGCGCCGCGACGACATCCTCGACATCGGCGCCATTGCCGAGTTGAAGGGGATTGCCGAGGAGCCGGGCCGCATCCGCTTCGGCGCGCTCGCCACGTGGGATGAGATGCGCCGCGCGCCGCTGCCGCCGGCTTTTGCCGGCTACCAGAAGGCCGCGCGCGACGTCGGCGGCGCCCAGATCCAGAACCGCGGCACGCTGGCCGGCAACATCTGCACCGCCTCGCCGGCGGGGGACGGCATCCCGTGCCTCCTGTCGCTGGATGCCGAGGTGGAGCTTGCCAGCGAGCGCGGCCGGCGCGTCGTGCCGATGTGTGCGTTCATCGACGGCTATCGCCACACCATGTGCGCGGCCGACGAGCTCGTCACCGCCATCCTGGTCCCCACGCCACCGGCCAGCGCGTGTGGCGGCTTCATCAAGCTGGGCGCGCGGCGCTACCTGGTGATCTCCATCGTCATGGCCGCGGCCGTCCTCGCCGCCGATCGGGGCGGCATTATCGTTCACGCACGCGTCGCCGTCGGCGCCTGCTCGGCCGTGGCGCAGCGGCTGGCGGGGCTGGAGCGGGCACTGCTCGGACGGCCGCTGGCAATGGCGCCCGATCTGGCGGCGGCCACCCACTTCGCCCCGTTGGCGCCCATCGACGACGTGCGCGCCAGCGGCGCCTTCCGCACCGCCGCCGCCGTGGACCTGGTGCGTGACCTGCTCGCCGGCATCGTCCGCGAGCCCTGCCGGAGCGCCGCCTGATGTTCGACAAGGAGGCTGGGGGTCAGACCCCTCGCGCAGACGGCACGTTCTTAGCCGCGACGTTGGAGGCGAGGGGTCTGACCCCCTCCGCAACCACCATACGGTTCACCCTCAACGGCGAGGCTGCCTCCGTCTCCGCCGATCCATTCGCCAGCCTCGCCAGTACGCTGCGCGACCGTCTTAAGCTCATCGGCACCAAGATCGGCTGCGACGCCGGAGACTGCGGCGCCTGCACGGTGCTCATCGACGGCCGCCAGGCCTGCGCCTGCCTGATCGCCACGGCCCAGGCGGAAGGCGCCGACATCCACACGGTCGAAGGTCCGGGGCCGGACGGGCTGACGGAGAGGTTGCGCCGCGCGTTCCTCGTCCACGGCGCCGCCCAGTGCGGCATCTGTACGCCCGGCATGCTGATGGCGGCCGTGGATTGCCTCTTGCGCACCCCGGTGCCGACGCGCGCCGAGGTGGAGGACGCCCTCGGCGGCGTGCTGTGCCGGTGCACCGGGTACATCAAGATCGTCGAAGCGGTGATGGATGTCGCCGGCGGGGTCAGACCCTGCGGGTCTGACCCCATGCTCCGACCTCCGTTGTGCCCTGGGGTCAGACCCGCAGGGTCTGACCCCTACGTTGGCGCGCGCCTCGCCCGCATCGATGGCCTTGCCAAGGTCTTCGGCACCGACAGGTTCGGCGCCGACGAGACTCCCGACGGCGCGCTCCACATGCGCATCGTCCGCTCGCCCCATGCCCGCGCGACCTTCACGCTGGGCGACCTTGACGCGATCGTGGCGCGGACGCCGGGGCTGGTGGCGGTCCTCACCCATCGCGACGTGCCCGGCGAGAACCGCTTCGGCATCTTCGCCCACACCCGCGACCAGCCCGTGCTGGCCGAGGGCCAGGTGCGCTTCCGCGGCGAGGCGGTGCTGGCGCTGGTCGGCAGCAGTGAGGCGGTCGAGGCCCTGAGCGACTCCGAGCTGCCGATTGCATGGACCGTGGACCAGCCGCTGATGGGCGTGGAGGCCGCCCGCGCGCCCGGCGCTCCGGCCATTCACGCCAACAAGCCGGACAACGTGCTGGCGCAGGGCCACCTGATGTGCGGCGATGTCGAGGCGGGGCTCCCCTCGGCTGCTGCGGTAGCGGAGGGCCGGTTTGAAACCGGCTTCGTGGAGCACGCCTACATCGAGCCCGAGGCCGGCTACGCCGTGCCCTGCGGTGACCGCATGGAGGTGACCTGCTGCACCCAGGCCCCCTACATGGACCGGGAGGAGACCGCGCGCGTGCTCGGGGTTGCCCCCGACAAAGTTCGCATCCGCCCCACCGCCTGCGGCGGCGGCTTCGGCGGCAAGCTCGACGTATCGGTGCAGCCGCTGCTCGCCGTGGCGGCGCGGGTGACGGGCAGGCCGGTGCGCATCGTCTACACGCGCACCGAGTCGATGGCCTCCACCACCAAGCGCCACCCGGCGAAGCTGTGGGCGCGCGCCTCGGCCGACGCGCAAGGCCGGCTCGTCTCCTACGAGCTGGAGGGCGACTTCAACACCGGCGCCTACGCCTCCTGGGGGCCGACCGTGGCGGGGCGGGTGCCGGTGCACGGCTCCGGCCCGTACAAGGTGCCCAATGTCCGCAACCGCTCCCGCGCCCTCTACACCAACGAGACGCCCGCCGGCGCTTTCCGCGGCTTCGGCGTGCCCCAGGCGGCCATCGCCCACGAGACGCTGCTCGACGATCTCGCCGATAAGCTCGGCCTCGACCGCTGGCACATCCGCCGCATCAACGCGATCGGCCACGGCGACACGACGCCCAGCGGCCAGCGGCTGGACCGCTCGGCCGGGTTGCCGGAGTGCCTGGATGCGCTGGAGGCGGACTGGCAGGCCGCACTCTGTCGGGTCGCCGCCTTCAATGCGTCGCCCGAGGCCTCGGACGGACGGCGGCGGCGCGGCGTGGGCATCGGCTGCATGTGGTACGGGTGCGGCAATACCTCGGTCGCCAATCCTTCGACCATGCGGATCGCGCTCGCGCGGGACGGCCGCCTCACGTTCTTCAACGGTGCCGTGGATGTCGGCCAGGGCTCCTCCACCGTGCTCCTGCAGATCGCCGCCGATGCGCTGGGGCTGGCGCCGCAGCGCTTCGACATGGTGGTGGGCGACACGGACCTCACCTTCGACGCCGGCAAGACCTCCGCCTCGCGCCAGACCTATGTCTCGGGCAACGCCGCCCGACTGGCCGGCGCCGACCTGCGCGCCAGGATCCTGCTGCTCGCCAATGCCGGCCCGGATGCGGTGCTGTCGCTCGAAGGCGGCCGCCTCGCTATCGCCGACGGCGAGGCCTCGCGCACGCTGGAATTGTCCTTGCTTCCGGCCGGCCCGGAGGGCGCGGTGCTGGAGGGCATGGGCACCTGGGACCCGCCGGCCACGGCGCTCGATGGCAACGGCCAGGGCAGCCCGTACGGCACCTACGGCTTCGCCGCGCAGATGGCCGAGGTGGAGGTGGACATGCGGCTCGGCACCGTGAAGGTGCTCTCCATCGTGGCCGCCCACGACGTGGGCCGCGCCGTGAACCCGACGCTCACGGAGGGGCAGATCCACGGCGGCATCGCTCAGGGCCTCGGCATGGCGCTGATGGAGGAGTATCTGCCCGGCCGCACCGAGAATCTGCACGACTACCTGATCCCCACCGTGGGCGACATGCCGGCCGTGAAAATCCACCTGATCGAGGATGCCGAGCCGACCGGCCCCTACGGCGCCAAGGGCGTCGGCGAGCCGGCCCTGATTGCCACCCCGCCCGCCATCCTGGGCGCCATCCGCCATGCCACCGGGGTCACCGTGCGCCGGCTGCCCGTGCTGCCCCACCGCCTGTGGGCGGCGCTGAACAGGGTGGTGAACGGGGCGCGGGAGGGGATGGCGAACGGGGTCAGACCCCTCGCGCCGGCCGCCGCGAAGAATCTCAATGTCGGTGGCGAGGGGTCTGCCCCCGCACCCACCGTCGGCGAGGGGTCTGACCCCGTCTCCGGTGAGGGCGCGTCATGACCGACCGCGCCGACAAGCTCTCCGCCGCCGCCCGCTCGAAGCAGTTCGGCGCCGCCGAGGACGACGGCATCATCCGCTGCGACGCCTGCCCGGTGCTGTGCCGCATCCGCCCCGGACGTGCCGGCGCCTGCGACCGCTACGCCAACCAGGACGGCCATCTCGTACGGGTGGATCCGGTGCTGCTGCTGCAGAAGGCCGTCGGCACCGGCGCCGACGTGGTCGCGTTCGCCGGCACCGAATGGCGTGGCAACCTGCTCGACCCTGAGCGCACATTCGTGACCGGGGTCGGCGCCGGCACCACGTATCCCGACTACAAGCCAGCCCCCTTCATCGTCGCGGCGGCGCACGAGGGCGTCGATACCGTCACCGTCGTGACGGAGGGCATCTTCAGCTACTGCGGCGTGAAGGTGAAGATCGATACCGACCGCCACCTCGGCTCCGAGACCGCCCCTGTCCGTGCGAACGGCGAGCAGGTGGGTCACGTCACCACGGCCGAGTACGGCTCGCAGATGCTCTCCATCGGCGGCGTCAGGCACCTCACCGGCGGCTCCAAGAAGGAGGGCACCGTCACCTGCGAGACGCTGCTGGCGCTCTGCACCGGCGCGCCGGTGACGCTCGCCATCGACGGCGGCCACGAGGTGGTCGTGCAGGCGGGCCGTGCGCCGCTGGTGGACGGCCACCCGGAGCGTCGCATGCGCGTCGGCTGCGGGTCGGCCGCGGTCGGCATCTTCGCCAGGCAATGGCTTGGCCACGTGGACGAGGTGATCGTGGTGGACGATCACATCACCGGCGTGCTGACCGAGCACCAGGCCGGCCGCGTCCTCGACATGCCGCCCGCGGGCATCCGCGTCCGCGGACGGCGCTCGACGCCGGGCCGGTACTTCCAGGTTGCCAGCCCCGGCCTCGGCTGGGGCGGCACCGACATCACCGACCCGCTGCAGATCGTCCAGCGGATCGATTCCAAGCTCGCCTGGCCCGGATTGCGCCTGCTCATGACCTCGACCACCGGCGAGGACGCCCTCTACTGCGTGCTGGACGAGAAGCTGGTGCCGGTCCCCGCCGAGATGCCGGAGGCCGTGCGCCGGGTGGTGGACCGCATCGGCGAGAACTGCGAGCCGTCCCTATGCACTGTCCTATTCGTGGCCGGCGCCGGCGGCTCGCTGCGCGCCGGCGTGACGGAGAACCCGGTGCTGTTGACCCGCTCGGTGGCGGCCGGCGAGACCCGCGTCACCATGGGCGGCGCGCCGGTCTATGTCTGGCCGGGCGGCGGCATCACAGCGATGGTGGACGTGGCTCGCATGCCGGGCGGCTCCTTCGGCTACGTGCCCACGCCCGCCCTGGTGGCGCCCATCGAGTTCACTTTGCCGGCCGCCCTCTACGAGCGGCTTGGCGGGCATGTCGGCGATGCCGTATCCATCGCCGAGATCCTGACCTCGGTCGCGCCCGACGCGCGCATCGAGACGTGGCGCGAAGACAATCCTTGGCCATTCGAGCCTGGCCCATTCAAGCCAGGGCCTTTCGAGCCCGGCACCGGAGCGAAGCGATGACCTCGGCCACAGCAAAGCGTAACGGGCCACCGCGGCGGCTCGACGATCCAACCGGCTACCGCCTGGAGGCCCAGATCGGCTTCGTGCTGCGCCGGGCACACCAGAAGGCGACCGGCATCTTCAACGCGGTGATGGGCGGGTTCGGCGTCACGCCCACGCAGTTCGCGGCGCTGGCCAAGCTCCACGACGCCGGCCGGGTCTCGCAGATCGAGCTGGGCCGGCTGACGGCCATGGACCCGGCCACGATCTGGGGCGTGATCAACCGGCTGGCCAAGCAGGGCTATGTCGGCCAGTCGCCCGCCCCCAACGACGGGCGGCTGGTGATGGTGGAGTTGACGGACGCCGGCCGCAAGGCGACGCTGCGCATGAAGGCGGTCGCCGCCGAGGTCTCGCGCGAGACGCTGCGCCCCTTCACCAGCGAGGAGGCGAAGCAGCTCCTCGCGCTTCTCGGCCGGCTTGGAGATTGATCCGATGTTCGCCGACCGGCCGCAGGTTCGAGAGCTGTCGGGCGGCCGGCTGCACCTGTCGCACGGCCCCATCGACGTGGTGCTGCGCGCCTGGGGAGAAGCCGATGCGGTCGAGGCTGCCTACCGGGCCGCGGCCGGACGCTTCGGCCATATCCTGCCGGAGCTGTGCCGCGAGCTGCCGCAGCTGAAGGCGCCGGTCGGGGCGGGATTCCCCTCCCCCTTGTGGGGAGGGGTCAGGGGTGGGGGGAATCCCGATCTCCGAAGTTGGGGACTCCCCCCACCCCTATCCCTCCCCCACAAGGGGGGAGGGGACCCCGTGGCCTCCTCCCGCGCAAACTTCGAGGCCCTGCTTCCTCGCAGCGCCGTTGGCCGCCGCATGGCGGACGCCTGCCTCCCATTCGCCGACGTGTTCGTCACTCCCATGGCCGCCGTGGCCGGAGCGGTGGCCGACGAGCTTCTGGCTGTCATGCGCGAGGTCGCAGAGCTGGAGCGCGCCTATGTCAACGACGGCGGAGACATTGCCGTCTACTGCGCGCCCGGCACGGCCCTCGACATTGGCGTGGCCGGAGCCTTCGGCCAAGGTCCGGTGCCAAGCCTTAACGGGCGTGTGCATATCGATCACGGCGACGGCATCGGCGGCATCGCCACTTCTGGCGCGCGGGGCCGCTCCTTCTCGCTCGGCATTGCCGATTCCGTCACCGTGCTGGCGGCCGGCGCGGCCACGGCCGATGTGGCGGCAACCCTGATCGCCAACGCGGTCGACATCGATCATCCGGCCGTCGTCCGCCGGCCGGCCTCAGATCTCGATCCGGACAGCGACCTCGGTGACCGTCTTGTCACGGTGTCGGTCGGCGACCTGCCCCGCACCGCCATCCAGGCGGCGCTGGAGGCGGGGCGCCGGCGCGCCGCCGACTACCTGGCGCGCGGCTTGATCGTCGATGCGGCGCTCATGCTCCAAGGCGAGGCCGCGAGCATTTTTCCCGGCGCCGGATTATCATCCGGCAGGGAGCAACGCCGCAGATCAGGGGTTCCGCAGGGATTGGGCCGCACCGCACGCAGAATGCCGGCCGGGCCGCAGCAGAAGGGGATATTGCCATGACCGATGACAAGACGAAGCCGACCGTGCCGAGACGCATCGCCGTCTCGCGCCGCACTGCACTCCAGGGTCTCGGCGCCGCCGGCCTCGCCACCACCGCGATGCACTTGTCTCCCGGCTTCGTGCGCTACGCCGAGGCGCAGACCTCGGAGCCCCTCAAGCTCGGCTTCCAGGTGCACCGCACCGGCATCGGCGCCGCCTACGGCCGCTGGTACGAGCGCACCGTCAGGGCGGCGGTCGCCGAGATCAACGCCAAGGGCGGCATCGCCGGGCGCAAGGTGGAGGTCATCGCCGAGGATGACGGCACCGATCCCAAGCGCGGCGCCGAGGTGGTGGAGAAGTTCGCCACCCAGCACAAGGTCGACATCGCCTTCGGCACCCTATTCTCCCATGTCGTGATGGGCGCCGCCCCGCGCGCCGGCGAGTTGAAATTGCCCTACTACGTGGTGAGCGAGGGCTATCACGTCTCCTCCGGCGCTCTCAACCGCTACACCTTCCAGCCGGGCATCACCGATGTGCGCTCGCAGGTGTCGTCGATGGCGCCGTGGGTGGCCGACAAGCTCGGCAAGAAGGTCACCATGATCTTCCCCGACTATGCCTTCGGCCACGATCACCGCGACTACTTCTCCGCCGCCATCAAGGCCCAGGGCGGCGAGGTGGTGCAGCTGATCCCGATCCCGCCGACCGAGACGTCGTACACCAAGTACCTCCCGCGCATCCCCGCCTCCACCGAGGTGCTCTACCACGTGATGGTCGGCCCCGGCGTGCTCACCTTCGTCAAGGAGCTGGGCGAGCACTTCGGCTCCAAGCGGCCCCAGATCTTCGGCTTCATCGACTCGCTGGAGGCTGTCGCGCTCAACAGCCCCGGCCTGGAGTTCCTGGAGGGCACCTACTTCTGGGAGGGCTATCCGCGCTATGCCCAGGCCAACCAGACGCCCTACGACAAGTTCTATCGCGAGAAGGTGGGCGTGAACGACGACGGCGCCTCGGTGAGCGACCCCAAGGACGTCTCGACCTACGCCCACATGTTCGGCTGCTGGGAGACGCTCTACATCATCAAGCAGGCAGTCGAGGCGTCGGGCTACAGGTCGCCTGCGGACAAGGCCAAGCTGGTGGAGGCCACCGAAGCCATCACTACCATTCCCGAGGGCAACGAGCACCCACAGGGCGACAAGGTGTTCGACGGCAAGAAGCACCAGGTGTTCGGCCACCAGAACATCTCGCTGGTCGAGAAGGGCCGACTCAAGGTCGTGCACCGTACCTCGATCAAGGACGGCCTGTACGAGAACGCGACGGACTACACGAAGATGCCGTTGTGACGAACGTAGGGTGCAATAGGGCATTAGCCCGTATTGCACCGAGTGACGCCGGTCACAAGCGGTAAGCGAGCATCGGTGCAATGCGGCTGTCGCCGCATTGGCACCCTACGGAAAAAAAACCGTGGACTTCGGCCCCCACCTCTTTCTCGCCATCCTGGAAGGCACCGTGACGGCTGCCGTCCTGGCACTGACGGCGCTCGGGCTGTCGCTGGTGTTCGGCGTGATGCGGGTGGTGAACGTGGCGCACGGCGAGTTCTTCATGCTGGGCGCCGTGCTCGCCTGGTGGTTCGCGAGCCTCGTGTCGGGCAGTCCCGCGCTGGGATTCCTGGTGGCGCTGGTGCTGAGCCCGCTGGCGGTGGGCGCCGTCGCCCTGCTGTGCGAGCGCACGGTGTTACGGCGCGTCAACTATGACCCGGAGGCCACCATCGTGGCCACCATCGGCCTCCTCTACATCATCCAGCAGCTCGTCCTCACCTTCTATGGGCCCGACGCGCGGCCGGTGCCGGCGCCGATCAATTTCCGCATCCAGTTTCCCTGGTTCGGCTATTCGGGCTACAAGCTCGTCGTCGTGGCCGCATCCGTGGCGCTGCTCATTGCCACCTGGCTCGTGCTGACGCGCACCCGCCTCGGCCTGGTGATGCGGGCGACGCAGTACGACCGGGAAACCGCCCAGGCGTTCGCCATTCCGGTCGACCGCGTCTACGCTGTCGTGTTCGCCATCGGCGCCATGCTGGCCGCCGTTGCCGCCGTCCTGATCGTGCCGATCCAGCAGGCCCACTACCTGATGGGGCACGACCCGCTGCTGCTCTCCTTCATCGTCGTCATCATCGGCGGGCTGGGCAGCATCCTGGGGACAGTGGTGGCCGCCGCGATTGTCGGCTTGAGCGACGGCGTCATCTCCGTGTTCTTCTCGCCCACGCTGGCCAAGATCCTGGCGACCCTCCTGGTGGCGCTGGTGCTGGTGGTCCGGCCGCAGGGCCTGTTCGGCGAGGCGCCGCGGTGAAGCTCCTCCGCCTGGCCGCTCTCCCGCGGCCCTATGCCTGGCTCATCGACCCGGCGGTGATCCTCCACGTGGGCGCGCTGGCCGCGCTGCTGGTGGCCCAGCTGGTCCTGAGCGACTATGCCATCCTCAGCCTCGCCCGGGTGATGGTGCTGGCCGTCTACGCCGTCGGCTACAACATCCTGTTCGGCTATGCAGGCCTTCTGAGCCTGGGCCATGCCATGCTGTTCGCGGCCGGCCTCTATGGCGCCGGGCTGTCGGCGGCGCACCTCTCGTTCGGTGCGCCGGAGGCCTTCCTGGCCGGTATCGCCGCCGGGTTCGCCCTGTCCCTTGCTTTCGGGCTCGTCGCGCTCAGGACCTCCGGTGTCGCTTTCATGATTGTGACTCTGATGTTCGCCCAGGCCGGCTATCTCACCTCGCTCTATTTCGCCGACTACACGCGCGGCGATGAGGGCTTCGTGCTGAGGGGCGACATCCGGCGCGCCGTGCTTCCCGGCGGCCTGTCGCTGGATCTCACCAACCCCGTCGTGCGCTACAATCTGGCGCTGGCGCTGCTGGCCGTCTGCCTCATCGGCTGCCTTGCCCTGGTGCGCTCCCCCGTCGGCCGCGTGCTGGTCGCCATCCGCGAGAACGAGGAGCGCACCCGCATGCTGGGCTATGACACCCAGGCCACCAAGCTCCTCGCCCTGGTCCTCTCAGGCACCGTCGCGGCGGCGGCGGGCGCGGCCTACGCGCTGTTGTTCGCCTACGTCGGTGCCACCTTCGCCTCGATCCAGTATTCCATCCTGCCGCTGCTCTGGGTGCTGCTCGGCGGTGCCGGCACCGTGCTCGGGCCGCTGGTTGGCACGGTGCTGATGTTCTACCTGGTGGACGTGACCAGCGGGTACACGAGCGCCTACATGCTGGTGGTGGGTGTCGCCCTGCTGGTGCTGGTGGTGTGGTTCCCCAAGGGCCTGCTCGGCACCCTGCGCGAGAGAGCGATGCCGTGGCTCCCGTGACGCTGCTCTCGACCGTGGGCCTCAGCCGGCATTTCGGCGGCCTGCGCGCCGTGGACAACGTGACCTTCGAGCTGGCGCAAGGCGAGGTGCGTGCCATCATCGGCCCCAACGGGGCGGGCAAGAGCACCTTCGTCGGCCTGGTCTGCGGGCGTATTGCACCCAGCGCCGGCCGCATCGTCTTCGAGGGGCGAGACATCACCAACCTGCCGGCGCACCGCCGGGTCCGCCTCGGCATCGCCTACACGTTCCAGATCACCTCGATCTACGGCAATCTCTCCGTATTCGACAACGTGGCCCTGGCCGTGCAGAGCGCGATGCGAAATGGGGTCAGACCCCTTGCCTCCGAGGACGGGGTCAGACCCCTTGCACGGTCAGCCTCGGCTAAGGTCGCGCCGACGGAGGCAAGGGGTCTGACCCCATCTTCCGAGCTGGACAGCCGTGTCAGCGACGCCCTCTCCCGCGTCGGCCTCTCGGATCGGGGCGACGCGAAGGCTTCCACCCTCTCGTACGGCCACCAGCGGCTCCTCGAGGTGGCCATGGGGCTGGCGCTGGCGCCGAAGCTGCTTATCCTCGACGAGCCCACGCAGGGCCTGTCCGACGCCGAGGTCGCCGGGTTCTGCGACCTGATCCGGGCCATCGCCAGGGACGCCACCGTGCTGCTGATCGAGCACAACATGGACGTGGTGATGCAGCTTGCCGGGCGCATCACCGTCATGAACAATGGCGCCATCCTGTCCGAGGGCACGCCCGCCGAGATCCGCGTCGATGCGGCCGTGCAGCGCGCCTATCTGGGGGCGTGAGCGCCATGCTCAACGTCAGCGCCATCGATGGCTGGTACGGCAACGTGCAGGTCCTGCGCGACCTCTACTTGTCGGTGACGGCCGGCGAGGTCCTCTGCATGCTGGGCCGCAACGGCGCCGGCAAGACCACCTCGCTCAAGGCGATCATGGGGCTCATACGCCCCCGCTCCGGCTCGATCCGCCTCGACGGCGTAGAACTGACCAGCCTGCCGGCCCACGAGATCCCGAAGCAGGGCATCGCCTACGTGCCCCAGGGCCGCCGCCTGTTCGCGGAGCTTACCGTGGCCGAGAACCTGGAGATCGGCCTGATGGCGCGGGGACGTGGCCACGCGACGCTGGAGCGGGCGCTCGCCCTGTTCCCCATTCTGCGGGAGCGCCTGCGGCAGCGATCGGGAACGCTCTCCGGCGGCGAGCAGCAGATGCTGGCGATCGCGCGGGCGCTGTGCGTGGAGCCCAAGGTGCTGCTGCTCGACGAGCCCACCGAGGGCCTGATGCCGGCCATGATCGCCGCCATCCGCGACTGCGTGCGCCAGTTGCGCGAGCAGCGCGTCGCCATCGTCCTGGTGGAGCAGCGCGTCGATGCGGTGCTGCCGGTGGCCGACCGGGTGGCCTTCATCGAGAACGGCCGCACTCGCGAAGTAGTGGACGTGGCGACGCTGCGCGGCGACCTCACGCTGGTGCACCGCTACGTGGGCGTGGGGCAGCGACGATGATCCGGCGCGCCACGGCCCTCGCCGCCGCGGCATCGGCTCTGGTGCCGCTGCTGGCGCTGCTTGCGACGGCGGCACTGGCCCACGGCGGCGACCGCGCCTTCGTTCTCCTTTTGCCGACGGGCTACTATCTGGTGGGCGGCACGCTGGCCGTGGCCGCCACCTTCCTGCTGCTCGCCCTCATGCCGAAGGGCATCTCCGACCGCCTCGCCGGCGCGCGCGTGCCGCTGCTGACGCTGCGGCCGCCGAGCCCCATCCCCACCAGCCTGCTCGCCTTCCTGTTTCTCGCCTTCCTGCTGGCGACAGGTCTCTACGGCAGCCGCGACCCGCTGGCCAATCCGCTGCCGCTGACGATCTGGACGCTATGGTGGGTCGGCTTCACCCTGGCCACCGCGCTGCTCGGCAATGTGTGGAGCTATGTGAACCCGTGGACAGGGGCCTATCGTCTGGCGATGCGGCTTGCCGGACAGATGAAGCCGTTGCTTGGCTATCCGCCCTGGTTCGGCTACTGGCCGGCGATCGTGCTGTTCCTCGGCTTTGCCTGGTTCGAGCTGATCGACATTGCGCCCGACAATCCCGAGCGGCTGGCTGTGGCCGTCGGGGCCTATTGGCTGTTTACCTTGATCGCCCTCATCCTGTTCGGCGAGGAGGCCTGGCTGGGGCGCGCCGAGCCGTTCAGCGTCTTCTTCCGCTTCATCGGCTGGCTGTCGCCCCTGATCTGGACGCCCGCGGCGCCCGACGACGACACCCGGCAGCGGCTCTCCCTGGCGATGCCCGGCGCAGGCCTCATGGACCGCGGCGCGCTGCCACCCAGCGGCGTGCTGTTCATCCTGCTGACGCTGGCCTCGGTATCGTTCGACGGTCTCTCCAAGACCTTCTGGTGGCTTGGCCACAACGGCATCAATCCGCTGGAGCTCCCCGGCCGCTCGGGCGTGCTCGGCATCAACACGGCCGGACTGGTCCTGACCTGGGAGGCGCTGGCGGTGCTCTATAGCGGCGCCGTCCTCATCGGCTGGCTGCTGGCCGGCCGGCCGGGGAAGCCCGCCGCGCTGCTGGGGACGCTGGTGTTCTCCATCATGCCGATCTCGCTCGGCTTCCATTTCTCCCACTACCTCACCGCCCTTCTGGTCAACGGCCAGTACGCCTACGCTGCCGCCAGCGACCCGTTCGGCACCGGCGCCGATGTGCTCTCCCTCGGCCGCTTCCACGTCACCACGTCGTTCCTCAACACCTACGAGGGGACCCGCGCCATCTGGAACGCCCAGACCGCCGGCATCGTCGCCGGCCATGTCCTGGCGGTCCTCCTCGCCCACGAGCTGGCCCGCCGCTCTATGCCCAGCAAGCGGGCCCTGGTGCTGAGCCAGCTGCCCCTGGCGGTGGTCATGGTCGGCTACACCCTGTTCGGCCTGTGGCTCCTGTCGACCCCCGTGGCGGGGTAGTCGGGGCGTCATCGCCCCGCCGCCTGCGGCCGCCTCTCCAGGCCCTTCGATCTGACATCATTGAGCGGTATTGGAGTGAGAACTCACGAGACGCGACTCGGAGCGTCGCGGGCCTTTGGCTCGCTTTACTCCGGCGGGATGACGGGTTGAGGTATGGTGGCAGACTCGGGGGTCTGACACCGATGGACGGAGTGGCGATGGGCACTGGCAATCCTCCCCTTGACCGTGCCGTGTTCGTGCGGCCGATCGCCCACCGCGGCTGGCACGACAAGGCCAAGGGGCGCCTGGAGAACACGGCGCCGGCCTTCCGCGCCGCCATCGAGAAGGGCTACGGCATCGAGTGCGACCTGCAGGGCGCCGCCGACGGCACGCCGATGGTGTTCCACGACGCCGAGCTCGACCGGCTGGTGGCGGGCTCGGGGCCGATCTCCGCCTACGCGCCGGCCAGCCTCGCCAGGTTGCGCTACAAGGGGCAGGACGAAAGAATTCTGGGCTTCGGCGATCTGCTGGACCTGGTCGGCGGCCGGGTGCCGCTGCTGGTCGAGGTGAAGCGGAACGGCACGCCGCGGCCAGAGTTCCTGGAGAGGATCGCCCGCCAGGCGTCCGCCTACAAGGGCCCCATCGCGCTCATGTCTTTCGACCGCGGCAGCGTTGCCGCGCTGGGCGGGCTGGCGCCCACGGTGCCGAGGGGGCCGGTCGTGGGAGGCCGGCAGCTGATCGCGAGCCTGCTGGCGGCGCGCCGACGCAGGCGCGAGAGCGCTGCGGCCTCGCGCCTCTTCGCATCGGCGCCGGAGGGGGTGGCGTTCTATGCCGTCGATATCAAGCTGGCAGCGGTGGTGGGGGCATGGATGACCCGGCGCGGCCAGGCGCTGCCGCTGTTCACCTGGACGGTGCGGACGCTCCGCCAGCGGGCGCGGGCCGCACGCTGGGCCGATGCGCCGATCTTCGAAGGCTATGAGGCCTGACGCCTCGCCCGCGCCGGCCCGCTTCTTGCGTGGCATTGCGGCGGTGCGGGGTGTGTGGTCCTCTGTGCCTCGGATTGATGGCAAATCGCGGGTGCGAGCGTCTTGAGTCTGGATCGGAGGAGCGGCTTGGGGCATGCCAAGGTCGAGGTCGCGGCGAAGATCGCCGACGTGCCCGCCGAGGCGTGGGACGCCTGCGCCAATCCCGACCCCGCCACCTACAACCCGTTCGTGGCGCACGCCTTCCTCAAGGCGCTGGAGGATGCCGGCACGGTGGGAGGCCGCACCGGCTGGACGCCGCGGCACCTCGTACTGAGGGACGAGAGCGGCGGCGTGGCCGGCTGCGCGCCCTGCTACCTCAAGTCCCACAGCCAGGGCGAGTATGTGTTCGACTACGGCTGGGCCGACGCCTACATGCAGGCGGGCGGGCGCTACTATCCCAAGCTGCAGATCGCCGCGCCGTTCACGCCCGTGCCGGGGCCGCGGCTGCTGGTCCGCCCCGGCCCCGACAGCGAGGCGGGCGAGGCGACGCTGGCCGCCGCCGCCATCGAGCTGGCGGAGCGCAGCGGCATCTCCGGCGTTCACATTACCTTCCTCACAGAGGGAGAGTGGACCCGGCTCGGCGCCCAGGGCCTGCTGCAGCGGACCAACCAGCAGTTCCATTGGCGCAACGCCGGCTATGCTACGTTCGAGGACTATCTGGCCTCCCTCGCCTCGCGCAAGCGCAAGGACACGCGCAAGGAGCGCGCGCAGGCGCTGGACGGCGGTCTCAGCGTGGAATGGCTGCGCGGCCGCGAGATCACCGAGGCGCACTGGGACGCATTCTTCGCCTTCTACATGGAGACGGGCTCGCGCAAGTGGGGCCGGCCCTATTTGAACCGCAAGTTCTTCTCGCTGCTTGCGGCCGGCGCCCTAGGCGACCGCTGCCTGCTGATGCTGGCCAGGCGCGGCCGGCGGTCCATCGGCGGGTCGTTCCACATCGTGGGCGGCGACTGCCTGTTCGGCCGGTACTGGGGCGCCGTGGAGCACCAGCCGTTCCTGCATTTCGAGATGTGCTACTACCAGGCCATCGACTACGCCATCGCCCACAAGCTCCAGCGCGTCGAGGCAGGCGCCCAGGGCGAGCACAAGCTGGCGCGCGGCTATCTGCCGGCCAAGACATACTCCGTGCACCACCTGGTCGATCCGGCGCTGCGCCGCGCGGTGGCCCAGTTTCTGGAGCGCGAGCGCAGGAGCGTGGACGCGGCTTGCGAGGTGCTGGGCGAGCACGGCCCCTTTCGCAAGGGACCGTCGGATCAGGCGTGAGGGGAGCGCACGGCCGTCAACAGGTGGGCGCCCGGCCAACGATCCACCGGAGCGAAGCTAACGGCCCAGCCGAACAGCAGGAGCAGGAGCAGTACCGCGGCAACCAGGGTGTCGAGACGCTCGGCGCGGCGCGAGGCACGCGATCGGGGCGTCCCAACAAGATCCTCCCAGGTGGCGCTTTCCTCCATCTTATGCATTTTTTTGGCACTCTGAGAAGCTGAGTCGAGAGGTCGCCGGAATCGCATCATGCCATTGGCACGGGATGAAAGCTGTTGCGAACTTGACGCTACCGTTATCAAACCATTAACACGCGGTCAGCGTTCGGAGGGCGACAGATGGCCTACGACAGTGACAACGTGTTTGCGAAGATCCTACGCGGCGAGTTGCCCGCGCACAAGGTTTATGAGGACGCCGATACACTCGCGCTCATGGACATCATGCCGAGGTGCGAAGGGCACTCGCTGGTAATCCCGAAGGCGCCGGTGCGCAACGTTTTCGACGCCAGCGACACGCAACTGGCCGCTTGCATGCGGACGGTCAAGAAGGTGGCTGCGGCGGCGATGCAGGCCTTCGGTGCCGATGGCATAACCCTGCTGCAGGCCAACGAGCGCGCCGGCGGACAGGTCGTGTTCCACATGCACTTCCATGTCATGCCGCGCTGGGACGGACAGCCGCTCGGACGGCCGGCCGCCAATATGGAGAAGGCCGAGGTGCTGGCCGCCAACGCGGAGAAGATCCGAAAGGCGCTCGCTGCTTGAGCAGGGCGCCGGATCGCCCGAGGGGGCAGGCGGAGCCCGGCCTGCCGCCCGCTGAGCGTTTGATCGCATGAGCCGTTGGGCGCAAGACCCGGAAGGCGCGGCGGACGCGCTGATCCTGCGCAGCCTGGACGATATCGCCGTGGCCGGGCAGGTGCTGCTCGTCAACCAGGCCCGGTCGCTGCCGACGGTGCTGCGCCAGCGCGGCGTGGATTGCATGGTCTGGAGCCGGCGTCTGGTGGAGGGCATGGCGGCATCCCCTTGGCCGCCGCCGGGGCCGTACGATCTTGCGCTGGTCCGGCTCCCCAAGGCCCGCGACGAGCAGGCGATGACCGCCCACGCCGCCATGGGCGCCTTGCGGCCCGGCGGCCGCCTCATCCTTTACGGCGGCAACGACGAGGGCATCCGCTCCGCTGTCGCGCCGCTGGAGGAGCTGACCGGTCATGTGGAAACGTTAGCCACGCGCGGCCATGGCCGCGTGCTGGCGGTGCGGAGGCCCGAGGCGGTGGCCGGCTTGCGCGGCGCCCTGGAGGCCTGGCGTACCGTGTCGAGAATGGAGATCGCTGGCGCCATCCGCGACTGGGTGAGCTATCCGGGCTGCTTCGCGGCTGGCCGTCTCGACGAGGGGACGGCGCTGCTGCTCGCGGCGCTGCCTCGGATCGGGGCCGGCGCCCGCGTGCTGGACTACGGCTGCGGCACCGGCGTCGTCGCTGCCGCCGTGCTCTCCCGGCAGCCCGAGGCCAGGCTGGAGGGGATCGACAGCGACGCCGTGGCCCTGGAAGCCGCGCGCGAGAACGTCCCCTCCGCCCGCTTCAGGCCGGGCACCCGACTTGCCGATTCAGGCAGGCGCGACTACGCCGCCATCGTGTCCAACCCGCCGCTGCACCAGGGCATCGCCGAGGACCGGACGCTGCTCGACCGGCTGGTGGCCGAGGCGCCGTCACGCCTCGCGCCGGGTGGTCTCATGCAACTCGTGGTGCAGCGGCGCGTGGCCCTGGAGCGGCTGCTGGGGCAGCATTTTGCCGAGGTCGAAGTCGTGGCCGAGACCAGCCGATACCGGGTGTGGCGAGCACGCGCCGCGGCGCCGTGAGACCGTCCGGAGGCTGGTACCCCATCAGGGCACCAGCTTGTAGCCGCCCGTCTCCGTGACCAGCAGCTCGGCGTGGGCGGGATCCTTCTCGATCTTCTGCCGCAGGCGGTAGATGTGCGTCTCCAGCGTGTGCGTGGTGACGCCGGAATTGTAGCCCCAGACCTCCTGCAGCAGCACGTCGCGCGTCACCACCTTCTCCCCGGCGCGGTAGAGATATTTGAGGATCGACGTCTCCTTCTCCGTCAATCGCACCTTGGAGCCCTTCTCGTCGATCAGCATCTTCGAGGCCGGCTTGAAGGAGTAGTGGCCAATGGTGAAGACGGCATCCTCGCTCTGCTCGTGCTGGCGCAGCTGCGCGCGGATGCGCGCCAGCAGGACGGCGAACTTGAATGGCTTGGTGATGTAGTCGTTGGCCCCGGAATCGAGCCCGAGGATCATGTCGGCGTCGGAATCGTTGCCGGTGAGCATGACGATGGGGCTCTTGAACCCGGTCTTGCGCAACAGCTTGCAGGCCTCGCGGCCGTCCATGTCGGGGAGACCCACGTCGAGCAGGACCAGGTCGAGGTGGTTGGCCTTGACGGCATCGATGGCCTTCGATGCCGTGGGGGCCGTCACCACCTCGAACTCGTCGTGCAGCGCCAGCTGGTCCTTGAGTGACTCACGAAGGTCCTCGTCGTCGTCGACGATGAGAATCTTCCGTGCGGTGCTCATGTCGCTTTGGCTCCAGGTACGGATTTATTGCCAGAGAGACGCAACTCTAGCATTTCTATGGCGCGTGAAACAGATCTGAGCCGCCCTACCGGTCTTAGGAAAAATGCTGCGAAAATTGCGTCCCGCCCTGCGCCGACCGCGCGCCCGGACCGCCACGGTCCTTGGCCTGTCGGCTGCTGCAACCCGCGGGGTCGTCAGGCTTGGGGGCCTGGCGTTCCCCTGCGCGCTGGGCCGCAGCGGGCGCAGCGTGCGCAAGCGCGAAGGCGACGGGGCCACGCCGGTCGGGCGCTGGCGCCTGCTGGGGGTGCTCTACCGCTCCGACCGTGGCCGTTGCCCATCGACGCGGCTGCCGGTGCGGCCGATTGCGCCCGACGACGGCTGGTGCGACGCCCCCGGCGACCGCAACTACAACCGTCCGGTCCGGCATCCCTACCCGGCGAGCGCCGAGCGGCTGTGGCGCGAGGATGGCCTCTACGACATCGTCGTGGTGCTCAGCCATAATGTCAGGCCGCGGGTGCGCGGCGCCGGCAGCGCCGTGTTCATGCACCTGGCCCGCCCTGGATACCGCCCCACCGAGGGCTGCATTGCGCTCAAGCGCGAGCATCTGCTGCGGCTGCTGGAGAGGTGCCGGACGCTGCGGGTCTGACCCAGGAGCAAGAGCGCCCGAGGCGCAGGCCTCGGGCGCTGGCGGCGGAGCCCATGGAGCGGGGGCTTCGCCGCGGTGTTGCAGACCTCAGTAGTTGTAGGCTCGCTCGCCGTGATCGACGAGGTCGAGGCCCTCGCGCTCCTGGTCGCTGGCCGGACGCAGGCCGACGACCAGGCGGACGACACCGAGCAGGATCAGCGTGCCGGCGCCGGACCACACCAGCGTGAGGCAGACCGCCTTCGCCTGCGAAATCAGCTGGGCGGTGGTGTCGAAGTCGGCAACCTTGCCGGCGGCGTAGTCGAAGATGCCGGTGCCGCCGAGAGCCGGATTGGCCAGGATGCCGGTGAGCAGCGCGCCGACGATGCCGCCGATACAGTGCACGCCGAACACGTCGAGCGCGTCGTCGTAGCCGAGCGCGCTCTTTACCGCCGAGCAGGAGATGTAGCACACGACGCCGGCAATGATGCCGAGCACGATGGCGCCCATCGGGCCGGCGAAGCCCGACGCGGGGGTGACGGCCACGAGGCCGGCGACCGCGCCGGTAACCGCGCCGAGCAGGCTCGGCTTGCCCTTGGCGATGTTCTCGACCACCAGCCACGCCAGGGCCGCCGCCGCCGTGGCGACGAAAGTGTTGGTCATGGCCAGAGCCGCGGTGCCGCCCGCCTCGAGCGCGGATCCCGCGTTGAAGCCGAACCAGCCGACCCACAGCAGCGCGCCGCCGACCAGCGTCAGGGTGAGCGAGTGCGGAGGCATGGCTTCCTTGCCGTAGCCGACGCGCTTGCCGACCATCAGGGCGCCGACCAGGGCTGCGATGCCGGAGTTGATGTGCACCACGGTGCCGCCGGCGAAGTCGATCGCGCCCCACTGGAAGGCGAGACCGGCGTTCGCTGCTACCGCAGCCTGTGCCGCTTCCGCCGCCGCCTTGGCAGCCGGGTCGGTGGCAGCCGCAAGCGCCTTGGCAGCGCCGACGGTTGCGGCCGGGCCGGCCCAGTACCAGACCATGTGGGCGATCGGGAAATAGACGAACGTCACCCACAGCGGGATGAAGATCGCGATGGCGGAGAATTTCATGCGCTCCGCCATGGCGCCCACGATCAGCGCCGGAGTGATGGCCGCGAACGTCATCTGGAAGCAGACGTACACGAGCTCGGGGATGACCACGCCGTCGGTGAAGGTCTCGACAGTCGACTCGGCCGTGACACCCTTCAGGAATGCCTTGGTGAAGCCACCGAACAGGCTATTGTAGGTGGTGCCCTCGCTGAAGGCCATGCTGTAGCCGTAGAGCGCCCAGATCACAATGACGATGCAGACGGTGTAGAACACCTGCATCAGCATCGAGAGCATGTTCTTGGTACGCACCAGACCGCCGTAGAAGAGGGCAAGGCCCGGAATGGTCATCAGGAGGACCAGCGCCGAGGCGGTGAGCATCCACGCCGTGTCCCCTTTGTTCGGCGTGGGTGCATCGGCCGCTTGAGCCAGACTGGGCTCAAGCGCCAACCCCACAAGACTTGCCAGGATTGCGAACGATGCAATCCTGCGCCAACCACCAACTGTCATCTTCATTGCCTCCAAGTGTGTGCGGCGACTTCTCGAGTGTCTTGCGAGCGGGCGAGAGGATCAGATGGCGCTATCATCGGTTTCGCCCGTGCGGACGCGAACCGCATGGTCGATCGCAGAAACGAAGATCTTGCCGTCCCCGATTTGTCCCGTCTTGGCGGCGCGCACGATGGCCTCCACGGCCTTGTCCACGCTTCCCGACGCAACCACGACCTCGATCTTCACCTTGGGTAGAAAGCTCACCGCATACTCGGCACCACGGTAGATCTCGGTGTGCCCCTTCTGCCGGCCGTAGCCTTTGACCTCGGTTACGGTCATGCCCTGCAGGCCGAGATCGGTCAGCGCGGCACGGACTTCCTCGAGCTTGAAAGGCTTGATGATGGCGGTCACCAGTTTCATGCGAGTTCCCCTTGGCTTGGTTTCCCCTGTGCTTTCCTGCGTCCATGCCTTGAGAAGCGGGCCAGGACACAGCTTCCCCTCGCCGCCCGCAACGCGGCGCCGATGAGGGGAGAGTCAAGAGCCATGCCAGTCTGGGGGGTGCCGCACAAGTCGTTGAATATTAGCCTAAATTTCCAGCAGATGGGTGTCCTGTTCAAAACCCGGTCAGTGCATATAAAATATGCAATATCGGAAAAATGCACATCATTTAGGCATCCGATCCGATGCGCGTTGACGCATCAAGCCTTCCTGCGCCACCGAGGCGACCAGCCGGCCGTCGCGGGTGTAGATGCTGCCTCGGCAGAACCCGCGGGCGCCGTGGCTGCTGGGGCTGTCCTGGGCGTAGAGCAGCCACTCGTCGGCGCGGAAGGAGCGGTGGAACCACAGGGCATGATCGAGGCTGGCCAGCTGGACGTCCCTGTCGAACATGAGCTTGCCGTGGGCGATCAGGGCCGTATCCAGGAGCGAGAAGTCGGAGGCGTAGGCCAGGACGCACTGGTGCAGCGGAAAATTGTCCGGCAGGGCGCCGGTGGCTCGCATCCAAACGTATTGCTCGGGCCGGCGTGGCTCGCGCGAGAAATAGCGGGAGACGTCCACGGGGCGCAGCTCGATCGGCCGCTCGCGCTCCCAGTAGCTGCGCATGTTGGCCGGGAGATGGGCGATCATGCGGGCCTTCAGCTCCTGCTCGCTCGGCAGGTCCTCGGGGGCCGGCACCTTGGGCATCTCGCCCTGATGGTCGAAGCCGGGCTCGGCCTTGTGGAACGAGACGCTCATCACGAACATCGGCCGGCCGTGCTGGATGGCCGTCACCCGGCGGGTCGAGAAGCTGCCGCCGTCGCGTACCCGCTCCACGCTGTAGATGATCGGCACCTTGGGGTCGCCGCCCAGGAGGAAGTAGGCGTGGAGGGAATGGGCGATGCGCTCCCCCTCGACGGTTCGGACCGCCGCCACCAGGGCCTGGCCGAGCACCTGGCCGCCGAACACCCGCTGCCACGAATGCTGCGGGCTGCGGCCACTGAAGAGGTTATCCTCCAGCCTCTCCAGGTCCAGGATGGCAAGGAGGCTGTCGATCGCTCCCGGCGAGGCCGGTTTGCGCGAGGCGGGTTCGGTTGGCGGCATCGTGCGTCTCGTGGTGAGAGATTTCCGGCCAGAACTGCTCGGCAAGGGAGGCCGTGACATGAGCTCTGTCAAGCCGCCTCAAGCCGCCGAGGGCGAGGCGGTGCACCGAAAAGCGGAGCCCTACGACGTTCTCATCGTCGGCGGCGGCGCCATCGGCCCCATCCTGGCCTGCGCCCTGGCCGACGCCCTGGGAGTGTCTGCCCGCATCGGCCTCGTCGACCCCGCGGCAGCGGACGGGGCGCCCGGCTCCGCCGATGCGCGGGCCTCGGCGATCTCCGCGGGGTCCAAGCGCCTCCTCGACGTGCTCGGGATCTGGAGGCTGGTCGCGCCGCACGCCGAGCCGGTCGCCGCCGTGGACATCACCGATGCCTCGCTCGATGACCTGTTCCGGCCGGTGCTCGTCTCCTACGACAATGCGGTGGAGGGCGGCGAGCCCGCCACCTACATTGTAGAGAACGAGAGGCTGCGCGCCGCCGTGCTGGAGGGGCTGGCGCGTCGCCCCGGCATCGCCCGCATCCGCGGCACGGTCGAAGCCTGGAGCCCGGCCGAGCAGGCCATCGTCTCCCTCGCCGATGGCCGCACGCTCAGCGCTGCCCTCGTGGTGGCCGCCGACGGTCGCTCCTCGCGACTGCGCGAAGCGGCCGGCATCGGCGTCGTCGGCTGGCAGTACCCGCAACTCGGCATCGTCACCATCGTGACGCACGAGAAGCCGCACCGCTCCCGCGCCGTGCAGCACTTCCTGCCCGCCGGCCCGTTCGCCATCCTGCCGCTCAAGGGCGACCTCGGGGGCAACCGCTCGTGCATCACCTGGACCGAGGACGAGACCCGCGCCCGGGCGATCCTCGCCCTCGACGACGCCGCCTTCCTGGAGGAGGCCGAGCGGCGCTTCGGCTACCGCCTGGGCCGCATCGCGCTGGCTGGCCCGCGTGCCGGCTGGCCGCTCGCCACGCACCTCGCCCGCGCCCTGGTGGCCGACCGGCTCGCGCTGGTGAGTGACGCCGCGCACCTGGTGCATCCCATCGCCGGCCAGGGCCTGAACCTCGGCCTGCGCGACGTGGCCGCCCTCGCCGAGGTGGTGGCCGACGCGGCCCGCCTCGGCCTCGACATCGGCTCCGGCGTGACGCTCGCCCGCTACGAGCGCTGGCGCCGCACCGATGCCGCCATGTCGGCGGCCGCTTTCGACGCCCTCAACGGCCTCTTCTCCAACGACTGGACCCTGCTGCGCACCGCCCGCGACGCCGGCTTGCGCCTCATCGACCGGATGCCCGGTCTCAAGCAGCTGCTCGTCACCGAGGCCGCCGGCCTCACCGGCGAGGTGCCGAAGCTGCTGCGCGGCGAGCCCGTATAGGGGGCAGACCCAGCCGACGGCCCGCCCGCGGCCTCGGCGAAGGTCGATGTACCCCAAATGGCAGACCACCGATGCGTCGCCGCTGCACGGAGAACGAGTGCAACTGCCAGACGTTCGTTGTCTGACATACTCGATATTCGCCCGCTGGCTGAACGCCAGATGAACAGCCCATTTGTAGCGTGTTCAGATTATTTTGGGCCGACTGGCAGCGGCCTGGTCGAACCGTGGTGTGTACCAAGTCGGCTCCGGCCTGCAAAAAATAATCCAAGGAGGATTCGATGACGACCCATGAAGTGCGCAAGACGTTGCTGGCGGTTGCGCTCGGGCTTGCGGTGCCGGTCGCCCTCACCGGGCTACTCGCGGCGACACCCGCCGACGCTCAGGTGAAGGCGAAGACGGGGTGTCCGAATGTGATCGCGGCCAAATGCGCAAAGAACCAGCACCGGGAATGTCGGCAGACCGACAGCAAGGGCTGCTGCAAGAAATCCGCGTGCGTTCCGAACTAGCGGACACCACCAAGTGCGGCTGCGGGCGAGCTCTCGCGCGTGGCCGCACCCTGGTACTGATGTGCTCTCGGACCTTGACCGTTGCGGGTCATCGGCACCCAAGCTGGGAGACTGGTTGGACGGTACAAGTGCTTCTGTGCGCGGACGGAACCGGCGCGGCGCCGAAGACTTCAGTCTCGTGCCACATCCGGAAGTGACGCCTTTCACATCATCCGACTTTCAGGCATGAGGGATGGCCACATTGTATGGGCCGACGGGACATGCTTGTCGTCGCAACGATGGTTCCCTTGAGGTAGCCTTCTCGCTAACGACTGTGCCGCGCCGGCCGCCATCGGCGCCCACGCCTTCGGCCGGCGCCGTGTGCTGGGTGTCTCGATCAAGGTCTCGATGGCGCGCCTTCCTCAACGCCTTGTCGCGCGCGGATTGCAGCGCGTCGATAGCGGGCATCGAGGAAGCGGGAGCGACCGATTACGCGGTCTGTCTGCACATGGAAGTGTAGACAAGATGGATCTACCAAATCAGCCGCTCAACCAACAGAAACTATGGTCATCGTCCCCGTCGTGCCGATCGACGAGGTGTACGGCGCCGTGAAGCCGGCCGTGGGCGGTTCCGGAATGTTGCCCTGCATGGTTAGAGTGAAGCTCTGGTCGCCTGAGATCTTGAGGGTGTTGCCCTCGCGCTTGTAGGTGCCCTTGCGCCCGTCGTCGCTGACAACCGTGCCGGTCGCCCGATCGAAGGTCGCGGTGGTGACTTTGCCGTCACTGGTCGTGAACTTGGCGATGATCTTCATGGGTTGGCCTCCCTAAACGCTACACCCGGCGCACCGCGGCTCAGCACTCGAGGCCGGCCGGTAAGCCAACATTGCACCCTGCAACGTGATCGGCAACAGCGATCAGCAGGCGGGCGTGTCTCAGTTCGAGTTTCCGCAACGGCTCAAGCAACGCTGAGATGAACGCTGCGTCGCGGCGGGACTGATTAGGCGAGGGCAGCTCAGGGTCATGACCGGTAAGTCCCTCACGGAGTACACAGTTCCGTTTTGCACTCGGCAACAGGCGTGAGCTGGGCATCGTTCCATGGGATGGAGTCCACGACCTACCGCGCCGCGCGGCGCCGCTGGCGGGCGCGCAGGACGGCGGCGGTGGGCTCGTCGGCGGAGAAGAACGATTCGATGACGAGCTCGGAGACGGTAATGTCGAGCGGCGTGCCGAACGCAGCTACCGTCGTGAAAAACGCGAGCGTGCGGTCGCGGTGGCGGATGTGGAGCGGCCAGCCCGGTCGCGGCCGCTCGAAGGCGTTGGTCTGCCGCCGGCTCATCCGACGCTACGACGCTGCAGCCGAGGCCAGCGCCCCCAGCCTGGCGACGCCCGTCTCGATCCGCGCGTTCCACGGATGGCCGCAGCTCAGCCGGAGGCAGTTGCGGTAGCGCCCGCTGGCGGAGAACACGTCGCCGGGCGCGAAGCAGATGCCCTCCGCCAGCGCCGCATCGAACAGCGCGCGCGTGTCCACCGCCTCGGGCAGCTCCAGCCACAGCACGAAGCCGCCGGCCGGCCGCGTTACGCGGGTGCCGGCGGGGAACGCCGCCTCGATCGCGCGGCTCATCTGCGCGATGTTGTGGTGATAGATGCTCCTCACGCGGCGCAGGTGGCCGTCGTAGCCGCCGGAGCCGAGAAAGTCGGCCAGCGCCATCTGCGGCAGCGCCGGACCGCAGAGCGTATGGGCATATTTGCGCTCCAGCACCCGGTCGATGTGCCGGCCGGCGGCGATCCATCCCACGCGATAGCCGGGCGCCAGGGTCTTGGAGAACGAGCTGCAGTAGATGGTGTTGCCACGCCGGTCGAGCGCCATGAACGGCCTCGGCCGCTCCTTGCCGAAGAAGATGTCGCCGTAGATGTCGTCCTCGATCAGGGGCACCTGGTGGCGCGCCAGCAGGTCGAGAATGGCGAGCTTCTTCTCGTCGGGGATGGTGCAGCCGAGCGGATTGTTGAAGCTCGACGCGAGCAGGCACGCGGCGATGCGTCGGCTTCTCAGCACGCTTGCCAGGGCGGCGGCGTCGATGCCCTCCGCCGCATCGGTCGGCAGCTCCAGGGCCTTCAGGTCGAGGGCCTCGATGGCATGCAGCAGGCCGAAGTAGGTCGGCGACTCGATGGCGATGGTGTCGCCGGGCTTGGCCACCGCCGTCAGGGCCAGCGTGAGCGCCTCGGTGCAGCCGCAGGTGATGGCGAGGTCGTCGGGCGACAGCGCCTGGCCCCAGTGCACGGCGCGGCGGGCAATCTCCCGTCGCAGGCCGGCATCGCCTCTCACCTCGGTGTAGGTGTTGCAGTCGCGGCCCCTGACGCGTGCCGCGCGGGCCAGACAGCGGTCCAGGCGCTCCGCAGCCAGGAGGCCCGCACTCGGAATGGCGCAGCCCAGCGGAACGAGCGCCGGGTCGCCCGCATATTCCAGCAGCTTGATGAGCAGGCCGGAGACGGCCACGGCGGTGGGCTTCGCCGGCGGACGGGAGACGGCGGGCGTCTCGAGCGTGCCCGCCCGTCCTCTTGCCACGTAGTAGCCGGACTGGGGCCGTGCCTCCAGCACGCCGCGGTCCTCCAGCAGCCGATAGGCCTGCAGCGCGGTGGAGAGACTGATGCGCCGCTGCCGGCAGATCTCGCGCAGCGAAGGCGCCCGTGCCCCCACCGCCAGCGTGCCGGTGTCCACCAGCGTCGTGATGAAGTGAGCCACCTCCTCGTAGCGGTGGCTGGTCTCGGCGCGCATGCAGGCCTGCTCTCCACGGCTCCATTCGAGGCCTCGCCGGTGCTCCAGCGAGGTCGCGCCGGAACTATAACTGTTATGGATACAATTTCAACGATCTGTGACTGTTATTACCGCGCAGATCTGCAAGAAACGGGGTTGGCCACAACGTCCGGCTGCAACAGACAGCCTGGAGACGGGGAGCAGGAGGCATCATGGGCTGTACGAGCTGGACCCACGAGAATGGAGCCGCCGCGCCGGCTGCGGATGCCGGGCGTCGCCTTTCGCGTCTTGCAGGCGGCGCAGGATCGCTGATCGCGCGCCTCTGGCGCGGCTACTGGGACTGGCGCGTCAAGCGGACCACAGTCCTCCTCCTGCACTCGCTCGACCGCCGCACCCTGCGCGACATCGGCATCGACCGAAGCGAGATCGAGTCCGTCGTCTGCGACGCGGGAAGGGACCGCCGCCGACGCCACGATGCGAGCCGGCCCTGGCCCGGCGGCGGGGCGTAAGAGCCGCCGCCGCGCCATCCTGTCGCCGCTTCGGGAGCAAGGCCTGCTAGCTGGTCTGGCAGCGGAGCCCAGCTCCGAGTCAGCCCAGCTCCGTTGACACACGCGCGATCGGACCTACACTGGTCCGACATCCAGGGGGGCCGGCGGGAAGCCGGCTGAGACGGCGCCAGCGATCCGCGTCGCCACCCTTTGAACCTGATCCGGGTCATGCCGGCGAAGGGACGGACACGCGCGATGCACACCTCCAACTTCCTTACCAGGCTGCTCGCCGATCCTGCTCGGGCCGATCCCCATCGCCGTCACCGGCCTGGTGTGGATCGCGCTCGGCGCGATCCTCTCCTCCGTCGGCTATCTACGCTGAACTCGCATCTCCACGGGAGTCCAATATGAACAAGATCGCGCGCGCCAAGGACCTGATGGTCCCCAAGGTCACCACGGGTCCGATCAGCGCCTCGACCAAGGTCTACTCCTCGCCCGAGGGGCACAATGACATCCGCGTACCGTTCCGCGAGATCGCGCTCAGCGATGGCGCCGGCGAGCCTTCGTTCCGCGTGTACGACCCCTCCGGACCCTACACGGACGCCACTGCCGCCATCGACGTGGAGCGGGGCCTCCCGCGCATCCGCGCCGCGTGGATCAGGGAGCGATCCGGCGTCGAGGAATACCAGGGCCGCGACATCAGGCCCGAGGACAACGGCAACGTCACCGGCCGCCATGCTGCCCGCGACTTCCCGAACAAGCCGCAGCCGCTGCGCGGCCTGCCGGGCAAGCCGGTGACGCAATACGAGCATGCGCGGGCCGGCATCGTCACCAAGGAGATGATCTACGTCGCCCACCGCGAGAACCTGGGCCGCAAGGCGGCGCTGACCCGCGCAATGGAAGCGCTCGCCGACGGCGAGAGCTTCGGCGCCGCCATCCCGGAGCACATCACGCCGGAGTTCGTGCGGGACGAGATTGCGCGCGGGCGCGCCATCATCCCCGCCAACATCAACCACGGCGAGCTGGAGCCGATGATCATCGGCCGCAACTTCCTGGTGAAGATCAACGCCAACATCGGCAACTCGGCCGTCACCTCCCCGGTGGAGGAAGAGGTGGAGAAGATGGTGTGGGCGATCCGCTGGGGCGCCGACACCGTCATGGATCTCTCGACGGGCCGCAACATCCACACCACGCGGGAATGGATCCTGCGCAACTCCCCGGTGCCGATCGGCACGGTGCCGATCTACCAGGCGCTGGAGAAGTGCGGCGGCGACCCTGTCCAGCTCACCTGGGAGCTCTACCGCGACACGCTGATTGAGCAGTGCGAGCAGGGCGTGGACTACTTCACCATCCACGCCGGCGTGCGCCTGCGCTACGTGCCGCTGACCGCGCGTCGCACCACCGGCATCGTCTCCAGAGGCGGCTCGATCATGGCCAAGTGGTGCCTGGCCCACCACAAGGAGAGCTTCCTCTACGAGCGCTTCGACGAGATTTGCGACATCATGCGCAGGTACGACGTGAGCTTCTCACTGGGCGACGGCCTGCGCCCCGGCTCCATCGCCGACGCCAACGACGCCGCCCAGTTCGCCGAGCTGGAGACGCTGGGGGAGCTCACCAAGATTGCGTGGGCGAAGGGCTGCCAGGTCATGATCGAGGGGCCCGGCCACGTGCCGATGCACAAGATCAAGATCAACATGGACAAGCAGCTCGCCGAGTGCGGCGAGGCCCCGTTCTATACGCTGGGGCCGCTCACCACCGACATCGCGCCGGGCTACGACCACATCACCTCGGGCATCGGCGCTGCCATGATCGGCTGGTTCGGCACCGCCATGCTCTGCTACGTCACGCCCAAGGAGCACCTGGGGCTCCCCGACCGCGACGACGTGAAGACAGGCGTCGTCACCTACAAGATCGCCGCCCACGCCGCCGATCTGGCCAAGGGCCACCCGGCGGCGCAGCTGCGCGACGATGCGTTGAGCAAGGCCCGCTTCGAGTTCCGCTGGGAGGACCAGTTCAACCTCTCGCTCGACCCGGATACGGCGCGCTCCATGCACGACGAGACGCTGCCCAAGGACGCCCACAAGGTCGCGCACTTCTGCTCCATGTGCGGCCCCAAGTTCTGCTCGATGGAGATTACGCAGCAGGTGCGGGACTACGCGGCGAAGCTGAACGAGCGCGGCGTGGAGCTGGACAAGGCCACGACGGTGGTGGACCCGGAGGCCGGCATGGCGGAGATGAGCCAGAAGTTCCGCGACATGGGCGGGGAGGTATATGTGGACGCCGACAAGGTGAAGGCGGCGAACAAGGCGCTGGGGTAGCGCGTGCCGGTGATCCTTCCGGTCTGACTACCTGGCTCCAACCCACGCCGTCGTTCCGGGCAAGCACCCGCACCGAAAGCGCGTTCGCGACATGCGGGATCGGGAAATTAAGCGTTGAGCGCACGAATCGGTTACGTTCGTCTAATGAGCGTCCTCGGCCAGATTATCAAGTATGTCCAACAATCGGAACGGCTTATTGTCGTTACGGTTGTTCTCTCGACCTCCGGAGTGGTCGCTTATCTAACAGAGCGCGCCGGTCTCTTTGTTTTTGCGGGCTTGCCGGATTGGGTAAGACCGGTGTGTACGCTTGCTTGGATTGTCGTGAGCGTGCACGTCCTAGTTCGAGCGGCAATAACGGCGGTCTCCGGTGGGCGGACCATTGCGCAGTTTGCGACTAGCCTCCCTCGGATGTATCGCCAGCGGGTAGCGGATCGTCCCATCGTGTCAAATCTGCTCTCGACCGGAGGTCTTGCGCGTGAAGTTCTATGCTACGCGCGCTACCGACAAAAGAATCATATTTGGCCTAACGGCGAATATCGCTGGCTGAACAGATTAAAAGAAGGGGGTCTCGTTGAGCTGAGCGATGCCCTCTTCGGAACTGCTCATTACAGGATCCACGATGTCGCCTGGGATTACATGAACCAATACCCGAACCAATTCGTGCACGTGCTGGGCTGGCGCAACCCTCCCTGGGCGGCGAACAACAACGAGTCAGAGACAGATAGGTCTATTGAAGCCGCTCGTGAGCGAACCAACTTGGCAAGGGCGTCGGGGTGGCACTGGGACACGTCAACTTGGCGCGGATTGATCCAACGTCTCAGGCTAGGCAAGGCGTAGTTGGAGCGAAACCACCGCGCATGCGCCGTTGACGCCTGTGCATGGGTCCCGGCCTGGTCCCGCTTGTGCCCTTCGAGCACTCGCGGCACCGGGATATCCTTGGTGGGGGCCGGGGGGGGGTGCCCGTCATCGGTATGAACCGGGCTGATTCCTGACAGTTTAGACCGGGTTGATCCCTGACAGGTGAGGCTTTCGTCTGATTCGAGGG
>Ga0070699_100000553_pt1 | contig 35310 bp, 34 predicted proteins | sample KBSK1503metaG_FD_65473 | JGI IMG/M metagenome (GOLD analysis project Ga0070699, IMG submission 65473) | Corn, switchgrass and miscanthus rhizosphere microbial communities from Kellogg Biological Station, Michigan, USA - KBS K1-50-3 metaG | ecosystem: Host-associated > Plants > Roots >... | reverse complement strand
AGCCAGCGACGTTCGTGATTCCTGCGGGCGGGCTGGTGCCGCTGCTGGCGATTGCCGTATCGTTGCTGATCCTCGGGGGCGCGACACGCCCTCAACTGCTCGGGGGCGCCGCGGCGCTGGCGGTCGGCGCCGCGCTGTTTATCGCGAACGATAGGTTCGCTGGCGGTGCCGGCCGGTCTGCACGGAACCCGACCGCTTCGGCCGCCGAACAACCGCTTGCTGCCGACCGCGCCACGTGAAGGTTGTGGGCGGATGAAATCGGCATTCCCGGTAGTCACGATCACGGTTGTCGTCGCGTCCCTTGTGGGGTGTGCGACGACCCGCGGACCTCGTCAAGTTGACGCGGTGGCACCTGCCGGCACGCCGTCTGTTTCGAACTGGTCGCGCGTGGGTGAACTCGCGCCAGCTGCCAACGTGGTGGTGACGGCCCGGGGTTTACCACCTGGCACCCGGTACTTCGTGTTGGCCGACGAGTTCGCCCTCACGGTGTTGAATCTCACCGACCCGACGCTGCCGGCAACGTCGACGCGCGTGTTGCGCGATATGGCCTCCCGCCACCCGGAATACTTTGCAGCGATGCAAGGCAGTGGAGTATTCGGGGAAGGCAACGTGCGCGTGGGGCGGACTGGCGTGTTCGTGGCCGATCGCAAGGTCGCCGATCTTGGACAGATCGTCGAGACAATCCCGCGAAACGACGTAACCGAAATCCGGGGTCCTGTCGTCGCTCGTGGATCCGTCCTCGGCGCCCTTCTGGGCGGGTGGCTGGGATTCGCCGTTGGTGTAGTCCCCGGTCTTGGCGGTGCGTCAACAGCCGTAGCCTGGCCTCTGTTGATTGGCTCTGTGGCCGGCGGTGCGTTCCTCGGGTTCCGCTGGTCGAGTCATGAGACAGAGGGCGTTATTTACCGCGTACCGTGAGACCGTTGACGGCTACACTCTTTTTCATGCTCATCGCCGCGATCGCTCTTGCCGCTGCCGCGCTCGCTCAGCAGCCTCCGGAGACTCCCAAATCAGAGGTCGCCGTCCTCAAAGCGGGCCTCGGTGGATGTTCCGCCGATTTCACGGTGAAAGACTCAGACGGCAAGCCCGTCTATGCGGCCACCATCCACGTCAGGGTCCGCTACGGCGTTTGGGGCATCAAGCGCGCGGACCTGGAGGTCGGCGCCAACTCTGACGGCGAGGCACGCATCGAAGGCCTGCCCGATAAGGCCAAGCTTCTCACCTACGACATTCAGAAAGCCGGCAAGAAGGCGGCGGTCGAGCAGAACGTCGCAGACAACTGCCATGCGAACTATGAAGTCTCCCTCAAATAGAGACCTCGCCGTCAGTTCGTGGCCGACGGCGACACGCCCCTGAACAAGAACCTCTGCCCGCGCTTCGCGTTGTTGCCCTCGCCCGTGTAGAGATTCCCCTGCGCGTCCGCCGCAAGTGTGTGCATCCAGTGCCACTGTCCGGCGTTGCGCCCGCGGCGGCCAAACTTGCCGATGATCTGAAGCGTCTTGCGATCCAGGACCCAGATGTGCTGATTGCTGCCGTCAGCGCTGTAGAGAAACTGCTGCTCGGGGTCGGGCGAGAACGCGAAATCGGAGACCGTGCCCTGGCCACCGGTCTTCGGCTCGATGAACTGCTCCTTCACGAAGGTCCCGTCCAGCTGAAACACCTGCATCCGGTTGTTGACCCGGTCGGCCACGTAGACGAGGTCGTCGTTCGAGATCCGCACGCTGTGCACCGTCGAGAACTGTTGGGGAGGTGTCGTCGCTTTACCACTGGGGATTCCGGGCACACTGTCATCGGGCCTCTTCCCGTACGCCCCCCAGTGCCGCTTGTAGGCGCCCGTGTCCGCATCGAAGACGATGACCCGGCGGTGGCCGTACCCGTCAGAGATGAATACTTCGTTGGTCCTTGGATGCACGAACGCGTTGGTCGCGGTGAATAACACCGTCGCGTCATTGCTGTCAGGTTTCTCGCCATCCTTGCGCCGGCGGCCAATCCGCAGGAGGAGTTGTCCGGTCTTGGAGAACTTCAGGACCTGACCGTCGTGATCGCCGTTGCCCGCCACCCACACGTTGTCCTTGTAGTCGACGAATATTCCATGCTCGTTCTCCGGCCAGTCCGGTCCCTGCCTGGGCCCTCCCAGGCCGCCCCAGGACCGCACCACTTTCCCGGCTTGATCGAACTCGATCACGGGCGGCGCCGGCACGCAGCACTCCACCCCGGAGCCCCAGTTCGTCGAGATCTCGTCATCCACGACGCTCGCGGGGCGCTGGAGCATCCACATGTGACCGTCCTTGCTGCCGTACAGCGCGGTCGTGTGCCCAATGAGCCAGTTCTCGTGAGCCTGAGGCCAAGAAGGATCTATGTCGAATCTGGGCACAGGTCCCCGCCAGGCAGGATCCGCCTGGAACATTAGTGCGTAACCCGTCGGTTGCGTTGACGACTGTTCGGGCGCCGTCGCCTGCACTGCGGCCGGCGCGGTGCTGCACCCTGTCTGTCCCATGCCCATCGCGACGGCGAGTGCGAGGAAACCCGTGGCGGTCGGAATTCTGCGTCTCATCGCCGTCTCCTTGTTGTGCGTGATGTCGGAAACCGCCGTCATCCGCGGAGGGTAGGGACAGCCGAAAGGATCCTTATACTAAGGTGTATGTTGACTCGGCGCCAGGCCCTCATTCGCGCGGCCGCCGCTGGAGCCGGCGTGCTCGTGCGAGGCGCGAGTGACACGTTCGCCGGTGCGCAACAAACGTTCCCACCTGCTTCACAGCCCGCCACGCCGGTGAACTTCGCAGTGCCGCCGGGCGCCTCCGATTGTCATCTGCACATCATCGATCCGCGGCGCTTTCCGTTCGCTGAAAGTGCGGGGCGCGAATCGGCCTCGGTCGAGCAATCGCGTGCGCTGCATCGAGCGCTGCACATTGATCGCGTCGTGCTGATCCAATCGGGCTCCTACGGTGCCGACAACAGCTGTCTGCTCGACGCGCTGAAACAACTTGGCTCGAGGGCGCGCGGCGTCGTCGTTGTAACTGACCAGACATCTGATGCGCAACTCGATGAGTGGGATCGCGCCGGCATTCGCGGCACGAGGCTCTCAGGCGGCGAAGGCATCAGCGCTTCGCCTGACGACCGCAAGCGCCTGCAGGCGGCAGTTCAGCGGCTCGCCGGTCGCAGGTGGCATGTAAACACTGCGGTCCAGTTCTCGGCGCTCGAAAGCCTCCAAGACGTGCTCATGACATCCCCAGTGCCTGTGGTCATCGACCATTTCGCCGCGGCTCAAGCGTCACGCGGCGCACAGCAGCCTGGTTTCGAGGTGTTGTTGAACCTCCTCCGATCGGGCAGGGTTTACCTCAAACTCTCGAGGGAGCACAACATTTCGACACACGCGCCGGATTATCCGGACGTCGCACCACTTGCGAGGGCGCTGATCGCTGCGAACCCGCAGCGCATTCTGTGGGCGACGGACTGGCCGCACGTCAACGGGCCAAAAGGACTGGATGACGGCCGTATCTTCAACCAGTTCGCCCTGTGGGCTCCGGATCCTGCGCAGCGCAGGACGGTATTGGTGGACAACCCCGCGCGGCTCTACGGATTCTGAGGTGCCGCGCGGCCGGGCTACCGTCATGGGACACGGCGAATGTGCATCCGAGACGGGTTGTGCATTGACGTCAAGTTCGCGAATTGGTAAGTTCCCGCCGTCTCACGCTCTTTATCGCTGTTTAGCCCTACGCTCTACTTTTTCGGCCCCACGCTCTTTTTATAAGCCCACGCTTTCGTTCTGGGTCCGACATCTCCCGTAGTTGCCGAGCCCTTCGTTTGGAGGGGTGTAAGTGAGGCGAGATATGAAGCGACTTACCGGCTGTCGTGTGTGCCATGCGTGTGTCCTCCTCACGTGGATGATGCTGATGACCTCATCTTTGGTCTTCGCGCAGGCCACGAGCACTTTTAACGGCCGCGTCCTCGATCAGGGCGACGCGGTCCTGCCGGGCGTGACCGTCACCGCGACCAACGCGAACACGGGTGTGGCGCGGACGACGGTGACCAACGGCGAGGGCGTCTACAACATGCCCGGGCTCGATCCTGGCGTCTACGACGTCAAAACAGATCTGCAGGGATTCGCCCCGGGGGCGCGGAATCGCGTGACGTTGGGGCTCAACGCGACGCTGACGCTCGACTTCAAGCTCGCCCTCTCGGGGGTGCAGGAGACGCTCACCGTGACGGGCGATGCCCCGCTGATCGAAACCACGCAATCGAAGTTTGCGTCGAGCATCGAAACGAAGGAGCTCGAGAATCTGCCGATGATCACGCGCAGCGTCAACGGGATGCTGGCGCTGCTTCCCGGCGCGACTCCGATGACCCCGACCGATTCGACTAAGCGGAATGTCGGAAGCGTGTCCTATGGCGGGAACTCGGGCACGAGCATGAGCGTGAGCGTCGACGGCGCGGACAACCGGGACAACCGCCAGGGCGCGACGTTGATGAACTTCACGCTCGAAAGCCTCGAACAATTCCAGCTCGCCACGAGTCAGTTCAGCGCGGCCGACGGGAAAACGGGCGGCGTCGCGGTGTCGATGATCACCAAGGCGGGGACCAACGTGTTCCACGGCTCAGGGTTTCTCTATGCTCGCGACAAGGCGCTGACCGCGAAGGACTACTTCACGGCGCGCGACGGTCGAGACGAGGTCCCCTTCAACCGCCAGCAGTGGGGCGGCTCGCTCGGGGGCCCGCTGCTGCGCAACCGGATGTTCTTTTTCGGCGCGTTCGAATTCGTCAACCAGCAAACCAGCGTGCCTGTGCCGGACCGTCAGTTCAACGAGTTGGAGCTGCTCGTGGGCGCAACGGCCGCCGGGAAGATACCGTCCGGGCTGGTCAATCCGAAGCATCCGCGTTTCGGGGAGACGCCAACGCACCTCACGATGTACTCGGTGAAGACGAACCTCCAACTCAACAACCGTCACTCGTTGATGGCGCGATACGCCGGCCAGGCGGACTCGCAGTGGAGCAACGAGTTTACGGGGCCGAGCAACGATCTTCGCGAGCCGGCGGACCAGTTCCAGCATTTCTGGAGCGGCGTCGTTCAGCACGGCTGGGTGCTGGGGAATCGCGGCCTGAACCAGCTCACCGGCCACGTGAATCACAACGACCGCCTCACCGATGTGTACAGCAACATCACCGGACAGCACTACTCGAGAGACTTTCCCACTGTGAACATCTTTCCACCTCGCCTCTCGTTCCCCACGGTCAATACCGGAGCCGGCGGAGGCGCTGGAAATGTGACGGACTACGACATGGTCCAGAGCCGCGACGATGTGTCGCTGCTCACCGGGACCCACGCACTCAAGTTTGGCGCGAACTTCGAATACTCGTTCCGGTTGGGGGTCCTGAACGGCAACGAGCATTTTGCGACGTTGACGTTCTTCGATGATCCGTCAACGATCCTCAACAACACCAACGGACTCTATCCGCAGGGCTTTCAGACACCTGGGATCGTGTCGCGCTGGCAGCAGGCCAACGGCGGGGCGTTCAACGGATCCGGGTCCTGGGCCAACTCCCGCAGGAACATGAGTCAGTTCTCGGGTTGGTTCCAGGACGACTGGCGAACAACGCCGCGCCTGACGTTGAACCTGGGCGTGCGCTACGACGTCGACCTCAACTACCTGGATCAGGAGCACAACGGCAACAACGCGACGAGGCTGGTTCTAGAGGCGATTGGGAATCGGTACGCCGGGAGTCCAAAGACGCAGTTCAAGGACATCTCGCCGCGCGTCGGTTTCGCCTACGACTTCACTGGGGATGGGCGCCGAGTGCTGCGTGGTGGCTACGGGCTTTACTTCGATTCGCACCTCTCTCACGTGATCACCGACATCATGTCGCAGAACTTCCGGCCCCTGAACGCCCTGGCCGTCCTGACGAACACGAGGGTGGGGGTTGGTCAATTGGCAACGTACCGCCTGGGCATCGATCCGTTCCCGGCGCAGCCGACGGAAGGAAATTCGTTGCCGCTCAACTCCGCCGGCCAGTGGCTGGGTCCGGACGTCGTGAATCCGCGCGTGCACCACATCCACGTCGGATATGCCCACGCGCTCGGGGCGTCGAGCATGGCCTCGGTCGATTTCACACACGAATTGGGGAGGCGAGGGCTCATGGCCTTGAACCTCAGTCCCCTGGTCAACGGCGTGCGGTTGTTGGCCCCGGACTTCCAGCGGGTCTTTGGGAACCCCAACCTGCTCAGCGCGATGAATGTCAAGACGTCCAACGGCGAGTCGCGGATTGACCTGCTCACCTTCAAGTTCCAGCGGCGCCTTCCGCGCATGACCCTCAGCGCGCACTACACGCTGGCGGGGGCCTACGCGTACGGCGGCTCGTGGGCGGCTCGCGCAGGAGGCGGGACGCCGCAGAACGCAATGGATCCGTTGGGGCCGGGTGAGTGGGGGCCGACGGGACAAGACGAGCGGCATCGCCTCGTGGCCACGGGCGTATTCGAGCTGCCGGCCGGCATCCAGCTCTCGCCCGTGTTCCAGGTGGCCAGCGCCCGCCCGTACAACCTGACGGCCGGCACCGACCTGAACGCGGACGGAAACAACAACGATCGGTGGATCGATCCGGCGACGGGCAAGCAGGTCTCGATCAACGCGGCACGAGGCGACTCGACGGTGGTCCTGGACCTGCGGGGCACGAAGTTCTTCGCGCTGGGCGGTGAGCGGCGGATTGGCGTGTTTGCCGAAGCCTTCAACCTCCTCAATAATGCCAACTTCGGCGGAGGTTATACGGGCAACGGCCGGAGCGTGCTGTTCCGTCAGCCTTCCGGGAGTTTGATCCCAGGGATCGGGTATCCACGCACGTTGCAGCTGGGTGCCAGATTCCTGTTCTGACACTATAGAGGACGCCGGCCGTGGCGGTCGGCGTCTCAACACATTTGGTTGTGGGGGATACGCTCATGCGTCTGATTCGACTGATTCCGGCGGTGCTTATTGTGTTGATGTCGGGACCTGCCTTCGCCCAGGAGTGGATCGACTATACGAGTCGGGTAGACATGTTCAGTGTCAATTTCCCGACTGAACCGAAGGTGCAGGACATCCCCTATACCTCGTTGTTCGGCGCCACGTTCCCGGCGCGCGTGTACAGCGTCGAGGTTCCCCCGAGCCGCTACTACAAAGGCACGAGCCGCTACTCCGTCACGGTGGTCGATTACACCGACGCCAGGCGAATAGACACGGAGCGAGCCAAGAACTGCAACCCGGACGCGCAGAGCTCCTGCGCGGGAACGGATGACGACGGCGCTCAGGGTCCTGGAGGCTACAAGTATGACGTGCGCGGCGCGATCGACTTTGCGACGGAGAAGATCCTGATCCGGGACGCCAAGGTGACGCAGTTCGGGTGGGCGGTCAAGGATCTCATCGAAGGACATGAGATCCAACTCACCAACAACGCCGATCGATCCCGTACCTTCGTCGCGATCCACATGCATCAGGATCGTCTCTATATCTTCGAGGCAACGGTACCGGCTGGTGCGCCGGAGCCGGGGATTTTTCAGCAGTCTCCGCGATTCCTCGACAAGGAAGGGCGGAGCGTTCGCTATACCTCGATCTACACGAACGGATTCCCGGCGACCCGCACCGGGGGTGGGCGGGGCCAGGGCGCAGCCCCCCAAGGGCAGGGCGCAGCCCCCCAAGGACAGGGTGCAGCCCCGCAAGGCCAGGCCCAGCCAGGCAGATGACTGCCGGTTGAGCCCGACGAGCGGTGTCGATGGGCGATGAGGAGCGCGATGAGTGTGAAGGCCGGCCGGGTATTTCTGATTCCGGTATGTGTCGTCCTATTCGGGGCAGGATTGACCCTTCGCGGGCAACAGCCGCCGGGGGCGCGCTTCGTTGACGGTGGACGCTTCGTCCGCGACACGCAGAACAATCTGATGTGGGAGAAGAAGGACACCGCAGGGGGCCTCCATGACGTGAACAAGACCGTCACCTGGTGCGAGGCGACCGGGAATACCGAGGGCCTGTGTGTCGGCGCCACGTCTTGGATCGCCCAGGTGAACGCGGAGAAGTTCGCTGGGTTCAGTGACTGGCGGGTGCCCACTGTCAAAGAGCTGCTCACGCTCGTCGACAAGACCGCAGCGAAGTGCGGGTCGGGTTCGCCCTGTATCAGCCCGATCCTCGGCCCGACGAAGGCGTTCCGGTACTGGGCGTCCGACGATCCGCGCCGAACGTCACGAGGGACCGTGGACTTCTACCTCGGCGACGCGCAGAACGACTTTCAGCGTAACCAGTTCCAGGTGCGCGCGGTGCGCACCGCGCCGTAGCCGGTGTGAAGGATTCCGAAACCGCGTTTTGAATATTTGGAGGGTGGCATGCAGTTCAAGTTTCTAGGCCTCGTGGGCGCCTTTGCGGTGTGCCTGGCGCTGCCGGTGTGGGCGCACCACTCGCACCAGAACTACGCGGTCTCGGATTTCAAGGTGCTGGAGGGCAAGGTCACGGAAGTGCATCTCCTGAACCCGCACTCCTGGGTCTACATCGAAGTCATGGACGAGAAAAGCCAGCCGGTGTTGTGGGCGCTGGAAGCCACCGGTCCGGGCGGGCTCCAGAGGAACGGCATCAAGCGCGAGGACCTCAAGCCGGGTGACACCGTCAAGGTGCGGTGCCACGCGCTCAGGGACGGCAGCCCCGGCTGCCTGCTCGGCTTTCTCACCCCCACGCACGGTGACATGGCGCGCGGCCACGGCGTCGAGAAAGAGTGGGATTGAATTAGCGTCTCGATCTTCGTCGGCCTCGATTGCGGGCCTTCCATCATCTGCCAGTTGTCACGGACTCGACTTGTCCGGCGGCGAATGCGCCAACATGCACGTATTCTGTAATGCGGCGACCGGTCGTTTTGACTGGTGGTGTCAGTGATGGGTGCTGAACCGGAACGTAATCGGATCGTCCAGGCCATAGAACAGGCGATGCATTCATTCGAGGCTGCTGAACGCGCGCTCGACGCCGACGGTCTCATTCGCCACTTTGCTGACGTGCCTGGTTTTCATGTCTACAACGACGGCGTGCTGTTGTCGTATGACGCCATGGCGGCCGGCGTTCGGGGCGCCTTTCCCACCCTACGTTCGATCGATGGCGGGTTCAGCAACGTGCAGGTCATGGTTCTTGCGCCTGATGCCGCGCTTGTGACCGCGAAATTTCAGGAGACTGTCACCGGCGGCGCTGGAGTGCAGATGCGGCAACATGGTGCGGCCTCTTGGCTATGGCGCCACATCGATGGAGAGTGGCAAATCGTATTTGGCCATGTCGACCATTACCCTGACAGTGTCTCAGGATGACGAGCGTCTGAGGATCGCGGTGGATGCGCGGGTGCATTCGCCGCTTGTTGTATGCTTCCGGCTACCCACTTCAAGGAGGCTGCTCGTGCGCCTTTGCCTCTCGTCCGTGATCCTTGCGGCCCTGCTCGTTGCAGGAGCGACGTCGGTCTCGGCGCAAGAGATCGACACGATTCTTGTCAACGGGAAGGTCCTGACGGGCGATCCTCAGTTCGCAGTCCGCAGCGCGCTCGCTGTGCGCGAAGGCAGGATCGTCGCACTGGGGAGCGACCCGGATGTTCGCAGGCTCGCAGGTCCGAAGACGCGCACGATCGATCTCCACGGACGCACGGTCATTCCCGGCTTGATCGATTCCCACATGCACGCGACCCGCGCCGCCCTGAGCTTCAGCACCGAAGTGAATTGGATTGGCGCCTCGTCGCTTGCCGACGCATTGAATCGCGTTCACGAGGCGTCGCTGAGAGTGAAGCCCGGCGCATGGCTGATCGTCGCGACGCCTCCAGCCACGCTCGACACGTTCAAGGAACGCCGTCGTCCAACGCAGGCGGAACTCGTCGCCGCCGCGCCAAATCATCCCGTCTATGTGCAGCTGGCATACGGGTGGGCGATGATGACGCCGCTCGCGCTCAAGGCGCTGAACATCAACGGCGACGCCGATCTGCCGAAGGGAAACACGCTGGAACGGAGCGCTGACGGCACATTCACAGGAGCCGTCACGGGCAATCTGGTCGAATTGTTCGACCGGCTTCCCAAGCCGACGTTCGACGAGCAAGTCACTGGAACGAAAGCGTTCTTCCGCGAGCTCAATCGACTGGGCCTGACGGGTGTCGTCGATCCGGGAGGCAACAACGTGACACCGCGCGAGTATCAGGCGCTATTCAAGGTCTGGCGCGACGGACAGCTCACGCTTCGGGTGGCCTACAGTCTGTGCGGTATGACGGATGGCTCCGAATTCGCCGAATACCAGAACTACCTTGCGATGATGCCGCAGGCATTCGGCAACGACATGCTGCATTTCAACGGCCTTGGCGAGCGCGTCACATGGGCGATGAATGGGATCAACGGCATCCCTCGGGATGCCGACAAAGAGAAGTACTACGAGATCGTGCGGTGGGGCGCGCAGCGAGGCCTGACGGTGACGATGCACTGGAACACCGAGGCAAATGTCGACCAGCTTCTGGGCATCTGGGAACGGGTCAACAGGGAATTCCCCATCGCCTCACTGAGGTGGACGATCGCCCACCTCAACGACGCGTCGCCGCAGACGCTTCAGCGCATGAAGGCGCTTGGGATCGGCTGGACCGTGCAGGACGCGATGTACAACTCCAATGACGACGTCCTGAAGCGCGACGGAGGCGAGCGTGTTCATCGTCAGCCGCCGGTCGTGACCGGCAGCAAAATCGGTGTCGTGATTGGAGCCGGTACTGACGCTCACCGGGTCTCCACCTACAACCCGTTCACCGTCCTTCAATGGTTCCTTGACGGAAAAAACGCGGGTGGCACAGTACTCCGCGGGCCCGGGGAGACGCCGAGCCGTGGTGATGCCCTTCGTTTTTACACCCTTGGCAGTGCGTGGGTCTCCCATGACGAGGGCTCGCGAGGTTCGCTCGAGGTCGGCAAGTTCGCCGACCTTGCCGTGTTGACGAAAGACTATATGAGCGTGCCGGTCGATCAGATTGGCGGAATCGAATCGCTGCTGACGATGGTTGGCGGCAAGGTTGTGTACGCCGCCGGACCGTACAAAGCGCTCGACGGCGTCCGCTGAAACAGCACCGGCGCGACGTAAAGAACATTTCAAGGACTCGGAATCCGTGATCGTGCCGAGTGATTCCCTCTATCTTGTGAAGCAGGCAGGGAGGTAGGCGATGGGACGTAAGTCTGTGCTCGCAGCAGCGGCCGGGATGTTCCTGAGTGTGATCTCGCTTTGGGCGCAGGCGCCGCCGGCACCGTGGCGCGGGGCCGGGGCGGTACCGTGCATGGGTTCGGACGGCGGTGCCTATCAATGCCCTCCGGCTCCTCGAGTGATCGCGATCCGCGCCGGCCGCCTCTTCGACAGCAAGACCGGCCAGATGTTGACGAGGCGCGTGGTGCTTCTGTCGGGTGATCGAATCACCGAGGTCGGACCAGAGGCTGACGTCAAGATTCCAGCGGGAGTTCAGGTGATTGACCTCAGCCAGACGACGGTCCTGCCTGGCTTGATCGATGCGCACACGCACATGTTCAACACGCGCGGACCAAAGGCGACGACAGAAAGCTCAATGCTGATCGCCGTGCAGAACGCGCAGGCAGACCTTCGGGCGGGTTTCACCGCCGCGCGTGACATGAGCTCGCACGGCAATGGCTACGCTGACGTCGAGGTTCGCAATGCCATCAATCAGGGCCGCTTCGAGGGCCCCAGGTATCAAGTGTCGACGCTGGGTATCGTGTGGGGGGCAGCGGCGCCGAATCCAGCCACTCCGGAGAACCCACTGGCCAGCACGGTGATTCGGTCTGCTGAAGAAGGGCGCGCAGCCGTGCGCGAGCAGATTGGACGCGGAGCGGATTGGATCAAGCTGTTTCCGACGGGCGGGTACTCCTTCAACGCCACGGGCCAGGCCCAATACCTGCTGACCTATCCATTGCCCGTCCTTCAAGCGCTGATTGACGAAACGCATCGGCTCGGCAAGAAGGCAGCCTGCCATGTCCTCGGGGGCGAGGGACAGAAGAACTCCATCATCGCTGGCTGCGACACCATCGAGCACGCATTCGGCCTGGATCAGGAGCAAGCCAACATGATGGTCGCCAAGGGGCTGTACTACGATCCGACCCTTCAGCGATACATCGAGCCCTACATGGACGATAACGATGCCAAGAACACCGGCGGCAAGTACAGAATGATTCCCATCTTTGAGAAGGCTGTTTCGATGGCGGCCGCCACCAGGGGACTCAAGATCATGATGGGCAGTGGAGCTGATGGCTCAACCTATCCTCATGGAACGCAGGCGCTCGATTTCGAGAAGCTGGTCAAGCGCGCGGGCCTGACCCCGGCAAGAGCGATTCAGAGCGGATCCATGATCAATGCAGAAATCATGGGATGGCAGGATCAGATCGGGTCCATCGACAAGGGCAAGTACGCTGATTTGATCGCCGTGTCCGGCGACCCGTTGGCCGACATCACCGAGCTCCAACGAGTGAGATTTGTGATGAAGGGGGGAAAAGTCATCAGGAACGACCTGGCGCAAGGCGCAACGAAATAATATTGATGGCGATGTCGGAGTTCGGAGACCAGCACCTGACCGGCGACGACCGAGGCTACGCGGGCTCCAGGTTCACAGAGGTCGTCGATGCGTTATTCGCCAACCCGTATCAGCGCGTGTGGGGTGGTCAAGGCGAACCGCCGCTCCCCGTGTACAAGGTCTCGTTCGGCAGTCTCCTGGGTGGAAGGTTGTTCAACGCCTCGGCACGAGCCCTTGATTCCGGCGCTGACTTGCGCTGGGGTGCGGACAAGAAGGGGTTCCGTCGCCTCCTGCATCCGAATGGCGTCTGCCTGATCGGAAGGTGGCAGATCACCACAGAGACCGGGTATTCGGGCTATTTCGCCAAGGGCAGCCAGGCGCTCGCGATCGGCCGGTACTCGACCTGCTGCTCCGAGACACGCCGCGGCCACACACGATCGCTGTCGCTGGTGGGCAAGCTTTTTCCAACCACGGATCCGAACCACGCGACCCCGCTTCGAACGGCAAACTTCATCACGCAGGACGACATTGGTGGCTCCGATACCGAGTTCATCAACGCCGTCGAATTGCGCAACGCTCCAGATACAACGCTGTCTCGACGAGGTAGCGGCGCTCCGATCCTGCTGGCTGTCGGCTTGACATTCGGTCGCGTCGACAAGCAGCCGACAATCCGCCAGTTGTACCCAATCGCGGAGCTCGGGAAACCGGCGGACCAGCCGACGCGGGCCCCGGAGTTCATGCGGCTCCTTGTGGCGCCGGACCAGCCGATTATCGCCGGCGCGGATCTCGATTTCCGCGACGAGGTCATGGCGCACATCTTCGACCGCGGCGATCCCGCGCCGAAGCGGACGCTCACGTTCAATATCGAAGTCACCGATGAAGGTGTCACGAGCGGGTCGGCGGTGCGGGAGCGACGTACGTTCCGGAACTGGCGCTCGATTGGGATACTGACATTCGAGAACGCGGTTGTGTCCTATAACGGCGATTCGGTGATCCATTTCAATCACCCGACGTGGCGCGCCAACCGCAACGATCCGTCCACTGCGACGCGAGTCGATGGCAAGAAGGTCGGGTGAGGGAACCGGGTGAAGGTCGTGCTCTTCGGAGCGACCGGGATGGTTGGTGCTGGTGTCCTGCAGGAGTGTCTGATCGACCCTCGCGTCACATCCATTCTGGTTGTCGGCCGCCAGACATGCGGGATCACGCATCCGAAGCTCCAGGAAATCCTGCACGCGGACTTCTTCAACTACTCGGACATCCAGCAGCAATTCGCGGGCAGTCGTGCCTGCTTCTTCTGTCTGGGAGTGTCGTCGGTTGGTAAGGCCGAGGAGGCCTACCGGCACCTCACCTACGATCTCACGCTGGCGGCGGCACACTCGATGCTGGCGGTGAATGACCAGCTGACGTTCTGCTACGTCTCGGGAGCCGGAACAGACACCACCGAGCGCGGAAGGATGATGTGGGGTCGGGTGAAAGGTGCGACCGAGAACGCGCTCCTGCGATTGGGGTTCAAGGCCGCCTACATGTTCCGTCCGGGTTTTATCCAGCCGCTCAAAGGCATCAGGTCCAAGACCCGCTGGTACCGGGCGATCTATACGGCGCTGGGTCCGCTGTATCCGATTCTCAGTCGGGTCGCGCCCCGCTACGTGACGACGACTGAGGCAATCGGCCGGGCGATGATTCGAGCCGTCGTGGACGGCTACTCGAAGCCTATTCTCGAAACAGAGGACATCAACCGGCTGGCCGTGACAGCCTGACCTTGTTCCCGCGGTCTTGGGTCCGTCTTCCGTGTCCGCGCAGTTCTGCCGGCCATCCGCCGCCGGCTCCGCACGCCGGGAAATCGCGCTCGCTCATACCCTGACGCTGCGCGTCGACTTATTTTGAGCCCTTCGAGTCGTGTGCTTGCGTGGCCGGGCCGCTGGGAGAGGCGGCATGTCCGAAGCAAAATCGTGGTCAGGCCGAAGGCCGACAAGGTTCGGCGCGCGACCGCGAATCTCGGTTGCCCGGATCAAGCCGGTTTTGCGGCGGACATGCCGCGTCTCACAGCGGCCAACTCAGGTGAGCTCCGCGATTACTTCGCGACGGTACCGGACCCTCCATTACTGGCGGGAGGTGCAGAACCGCCGAGAAACAGTCTTCGGCCATCCGTGAAGGTGAAATTCCTTCCGACGCCCTTGTTGGTCCCGTCCTTCGCCAGATAGCCTTCAATCACGAGCTCCGCTCCAACCGACAGGGTGTTCTTCGTCACGCCCAGCCGAATGAGCTGGTTCGGGCTCCCGCCTTCGATCAACCAATTGACCACTTGGCCATCGGGGCCTTTCACGTCGATGTGGAACCACGAGTGGGGATTGATCATTTCCCATTTCGTGAGTGTTCCCTGCAGCTTCATCGGCTTGGTCACGTCAAATTCCGCCGAAAAGGCGTGATGCGCCCACAGCGGCGCTGCGGCCAGCAGCAAACCGACCCCAACCACAACGGCTCTCGTCGTTCTCATAGACCTTCCCCCATCTATTTCGACGGTTTGTTCGCGCCTTCTGCGGCTTTCTTGTCTTCGACTCGAGCTCCAGCGAGGGTGTTATACAAGCCGTAATTACCTTCGTGGCACGCGTGCTCGAAAATCGGACCTATCGTTTTCTTCCAGGGCGTCTCTGCGGTCCAGGGTTTTGCCCACGTCGCGGGATCATCGACCGTGAATTGATAGCGCATCGTGTCCTCGGCCACGCGTGTGAAGCGCTCGGTGAGGCGCATCTTCTCGCTCGCTCCCTGGAACGCCGTCTTGTCGGTGAAATTCGTGGTCTCGATGACCAGCGTGTTGCCCTCCCAACGGCCGCGGGAGCTTCCCATCATCTGGCGGATGTTTTGTGGCATCTGTGGACGGCCGTCCAGCGGGATGATGCGGACGTCATGGAGCATCTCGACGAGAATCATCACGTATCCAGGGACCTGTACAAATTGATAGTTGTTGTTATAGGCGCCGGCAAGCATTGGCGGCCCGTCACGGTCCATGAGGATGCAGCGTACGCTCAACGACTGGTTCTGTACGGCGTCGGTGGCGGCACCCATTCGCTTTCTCGCCTCCGCGCGCTCGGCGGCTCTTTTCTGTCCTTCCGGTGTCATGGGAGGAATTCTCCCGCCCGGCGGATCCACGATCATCGACGTGCGCAGGTTCAACGCGAACCCACCCTGGCTGCGGTCCAACCCGAACTGCGTAAAGTCATAGTGCACATCGAGAATGGTTCCGGGTTCGGTCTGCTCACCTTCGATGTCGGCTGCCTTCTTGATAAGTTCGAGCGCTTCCTCTTGTGTAAAAAACTCCTTGTTGACGTCCTTCGGCCGTTCGAGAGGCGTATACGTCGTGTTGGTCCAGAAGCCCTGCAGATCGGGCTGGCCATCCGGTGTGCGCGGCGGCGTGTACGGCTTCGCCGGCGTTCCGTTCGTTTTCGCGGCGGCCGATGTCGCCTGGCCGGCTGCCGGCATGGTCGGCAACAAGAGGCCCGCGATCAGGACGATCAGACCGCCTGCTGCAACGAGAAATCGATGGTTCATCGCGAATCTCCCTTTCACCTTGTCACTTGCCCGGCTGTTTGCGGAGATGCCCGTAGATCAAGTCTTCGACAAATTCCACGCACCTGAAATCCATGATCTGCGCACTCTTGTCCACGCGCCGATAGATCGGCATGCTCATCTTCCACGGACGCGTGAACACTTTCGGGTCTTCGATGGTCGCTTCGTACAGGAGATGGTCAGGGTCCGTGGCGGTAAAACGTTCGACCACGTGCAACGCGTCGCTATGGAAGTTTCCGGCCCTGTCGAACCACGTCTGGTCGTTGAAGCCCGTGGTGTCGACGACCAGCGTTTCTCCTTCCCAGTGCCCGTTCGACCAGCCCATCCAACTATCGGCTGGGGCTTCCTTGTGATCATCCATGTAGATCGTGCGGACCGCACGCGCAAACGTGTGGACCATCATGATGTACTTCTGGGTCTGAATGATCTGGAACGGGAAGGGCATATAGGTGGCGCGCGGCACACCCGGCAGATAACATTTGATTTCAGGATCCAGGGTCAACCGTTTCTCAAAGTTCTCCTTCTTGCGCGCTGCCGCCGCCGGCTGGTACGGGATCGGGCCACCCTCCACGACGCCCATACCCGGGGGAACCGCCGCAGCCGCACCGAGTGCGGTCACGATCCCAGGTGCCGCCGCATGGCCCTCGATGTCCCAACTCGCTTCGTTGAGCGCCTGCCAGATACCGTTTAAGTTGGGTTTGCCATCCGCTGAACGGGGTGCCCTGTAAGCCGGGGTCTGACCACCCGCGGCTGTTACGGACAACCAGAGGACAGCCGCCATCGCGACTGGAACAATCGTCGATCCTCTGGAGCGATTGCGCATCTGATAGATGTCTCGATGCATCACGGCCTCGAGTAGCAGCACCATTTCGGCCATTGTTTCGGCTGCCGGGCTATTGAACGCCCCCACCGGCGGCTAGTCAAGACAATTGCGGCGCCTTCAAGAAGAGTTGCTAGAATCGGCCCGTGCTTTCCAGAAGAGCGATGCTTATGGCTCCCCTGGCCGTGATGGCCGCGAAAACGGCCTTTGCCGCCGGGAAGATGACCCTCGCCATTCACCAGAACACGTCCGCCGGGGCCGGCTATCGCGGGTCGCTGGAAGGCTGGTCTCGCGCGGGAATCAAATACGTCGAAATCACGAACGGGCTGCTGGACGAGTTTCTGAAAACAGAGTCCCTGGCCGCCGCGCGTCGAGTGCTCACCGACCTGGGGCTGACGCCGGTCAGCGGTGCGTGCGGCGTGGGCGGTCTCTGGGAGCCGAATCCCAATCGCGCCGCATCACTCGAGAATTTCAAGAGACGCTGCGAGATGTTCGCAACGCTAGGACTGACCCGCATTTATTCTCCAACCGCCACCACGCAGAAGTTCACGCCGGACGATTACAAGGCCGGGGCGGACAACATGCGCGAGGTGGGGGAGATCGCCAAGCAGTTCGGCCTGATCGCCATGGCGGAGGCCGTGCGCGCGTCGACGTTCATCTCGACGCTGACCACTCTCCTGCGAATGACGCGCGCAGCCGCGCATCCGAACATGGCGCCCTTGCTCGACTTCTATCACTTCTGGTCTGGCCTCAACAAACTCGAGGATCTCGATCTGATCCGTCCTCGCGAAATCGGGCACGTGCACTTTCAGGATATACCCGACATGCCGCGAGAGTTGTTGGACAACACAACGCGGTTCATTCCCGGCGATGGCATTGCTCCGCTCACGGCGATCCTTCGGAAGCTTTCGAGCAAGGAATATGCGGGCTCCCTTTCCGTGGAGCTCTTCCTGCCGAAATTTCAGCAAGGCGATCCTTTTGAGATTGCGCGCGAGATCCGCCAGAAAGCGGAAAACGTCATGCGTCGGGCGCGCGTGATGTGATCGAGTTGAACGTTGCCGGGGTCAGGCCATGACGCCGGCGGATAGGCAAAAGCCTAAGGCCTGCGCTACGCACGGAGGAAGACATATGCGGCAAGCAAGCACCATGAAATGCCTGATCGGCATCATCCTCGTTGCGGCGATTGGATCGACGGACAAGGGAATCATCGCTCAAGGAAGCGGCGACCCGAATGTCGCGCCTAATCCGTATCGCGTGGACGAGGACTGGGCGAAGCTGGCGCAGGGTCGGAAGTGGGGCGCGGCGGTGGGCGTTGACATCGGTCGCGACGGGAAGAGCGTCTGGGTGTTCGATCGCTGCGCCACGGCTGACGATTGCTCCGGCTCGAACCTTGCGCCGATCCAGAAATTCGATGCGTCCGGCCGTCTTGTCTCGAGCTTTGGCGCCGGAATGTTCAACTACCCGCACGGGCTCTTTGTCGATCGCGACGAGAACGTCTGGGTATCCGACGGGAGGGCGAAAAACGGCAAGGGCCACACGGTCATGAAGTTCAGCCCCACGGGAATGCTCTTGATGACGCTGGGCAAGCCCGGCGTGCCTGGCGCGGGTCCGGACACGTTCAACGGACCTTCTGACATTCTGATTGCGCCGAACGGCGACATCTTCGTGGCGGATGGCCATGGCGGTGACACCAACGCGCGGATTGTGAAGCTGTCAAAGGATGGGAAATTCATCAAGGCGTGGGGAAAGAAAGGTTCAGGGCCCGGCGAGTTCGACTCGCCGCACGGCCTTGCTATGGATTCCGCCGGGCGGCTCTTCGTCGCCGACCGCTCGAACAGCCGCATCCAGGTGTTCAACCAGGACGGTCAATTCCTCTTTGAATGGAGGCAATTCGGCCGGCCGAGCGGCGTCTTCATCGACAAGAAGGACGTGATTTACGTCGCCGACTCGCAGTCGACCGACCAGGCGAATCCGGGCTACAAGCAAGGGATTCGGATCGGGAGCGTCAAGGACGGCAAGGTCACCGCCTTCATTCCCTGGACTGAAACGAACACGCTGGAAGGCGTGGCGGCGGATGACCAGGGGAATGTGTACGGAGGGTTCACCAACACGCTGAATTTTCGACGGTTCGTGAAGAAGTAAGCGCGTTGGCCCTACAGCTGACGGCCATCGCGATCTTCATCGCGGTCTTCGCCATCGCCACTCTGCGCAGGGTACACCTCGGCATCATGATGTTCGCTGCCGCCTGCGGCGTTGGAGTGTGGCTGGCTGGCATGCCGCTGAGCGACGTCGTGGGAGGCTTCCCGGTCAGCATCATGGTGCTGCTCGTGGGTGTGACGTATTTCTTCGCCATCGCCCAGGCAAACGGCACGATCGATCGCGTGATCGAAGCCGCGCTTGGCCGAATCGGGGACAACGCCGTCACGTTGCCGTTCGTGTTCTTCGCACTGACCGCCGGCATATCGGCGATGGGCTCGCCGCTGGCCGGCCTGGTGATGGCGCCGATCGGTATGCCTGTCGCGAAGCGGTACGGAATGGACCCCATGCTGATGGCCCTCGCGATTGGAAGTGGCATCAGTGCGGGGTCTTTCGCCCCCACCAGCCTTTTTGCCATCGTGAGCTACGGGACCGCACACCAGGCCAACATTGATCTGAACCCGCTCACGCTTTTCGCCGTCGCCGTCGTCGCCAATCTCGGTCTGCTGATCGCTGCGTTCCTCATCTTTGGCGGGCCGATACTGATCGGGCGACGCGTTGCCTCAGGCGGAACGGGTGCCGCGGTACTGGCTCGAGAAGGTACGGGCGACGCGCCGCTCTGCGCTCCGTTCGGACGAAATCAGATCGCGACCGTTGTCTGCATGATAGGACTCGTTGTCGCCGTCATCGCCGCGTCCATCTCCGGCCTCAACCCGGATATTGGCGTGCTCTGCTTCGCGTTCGGTGCCGCGCTGGCGCTCATTGATCCGACGTCCGGTATGACTGCAGTCTCGAAGATTGACTGGTCGACGGTGCTGCTGGTCGGTGGCATCATCACGTTTGTTGGCGTGCTGCAGACCATGGGCTCCATTGACATGCTCGGGGAGGCCGCCAGCAACGTTGGCGTGCCGATCGTGACCGCCCTGGTCATCTGCCTCATTGGAGCGCTGGTCTCCGCATTCGCATCCACCACCGGCATCATTGCCGCCTTGATACCGCTGGCCCTCCCCCTGGCGGCCTCCGGAGATGTTGCCGGCTGGGCGCTCATCAGCGCACTTGCCGTCTGCGCGTCGATCGTGGACGTATCACCGTTCTCCACCGTGGGGGCGACCCTGGTTGCAACCGCCGCCGAGGACGATCGCCAGCGCATGACGTCGCTGCTGACGCGCTGGGGCATGTCCACGGTCGTGGCAGGCCCCGTCGTGCTCGTGGGTGTTCTCGTACTTCCGGGCACTCTGTGGCTGAACCGCTTCTGGAAATTCTGATCGAGGAGACGTCACGACAGATGACGTTCTGGATAGAATCGGCGAGGGTTCGAAAGTGGTGATGGGAGGAGTGCTGACATGAGGCGAGCAATTCAGGCGATTGTCGTGTTGTCGGCGTTGGCTGCTGTCGTCATCGGTGCGGGCCGCCCGAGCACACAGACTGCGGCCGCGCAGTCTCGCCCATCGGCTGCGCGCGAGGTGCCGAGATTCAAAGTGGATCCGGCCTGGCCGAAGATCCCGAACAACTGGCAGTTCGGACAAGTAGCCAGTGTCTCTATCGATGCACAAGATCACGTGTGGGTCTTGCAACGCCCGGGCACGTTGAACCCGGAGGAGAAGCCCAGGGCCGCCCCTCCGCTGTTGGAGTTCGACGCGGCCGGCAACTTCGTTCAGGCGTGGGGTGGGCCGGCGCAGGGGTATGAATGGCCCGAATCGGAGCACGGCGTGTACGTCGACCCCAAAGGCTTCGTCTGGGTCGGAGGCAATGGGGCCAAAGACAATCACGTGCTCAAGTTCACGAAGGCCGGGAAGTTCGTCATGCAAATCGGCCGGGCCGGGCAGAGCAAAGGCAACGCCGACACGCAGAACCTGAACCAGCCGGCCGACACGTTCGTGTACGCGAAAACGAACGAGCTCTTCGTAGCCGACGGGTATGGCAACCGGCGTGTGATCGTGTTCGACGCGGACACTGGCAGGTTCAAGCGGATGTGGGGCGCGTTCGGCAACATGCCAACCGACGGCCCGCCGAACCCCGCGCTTCCCGATGCGGACGCAAACGGCGCTCCCCAGTTCGTGCAACCTGTGCACGCCGCACGCGTGTCGAATGACGGGCTCGTCTATGTCTCCGATCGAGGCGGCAAGCGGGTGCAGGTGTTCACGCTCGATGGCAAGTACATCTCGCAGGTATTCATCGGCCGGGAATGCAAGGCGCCGGAATGCGGCAACGGCACGACGGCCGCGAGCACGGCCTTCTCAACAGACCCGGAACAACGTTTCCTGTACGTCGGCAACAGAAGCCAGGCAAAGGTCATGGTGCTGAACCGGAAGACGCTTGAAATCCTCGATTCATTCGGACAGTGGGGTTCGGCGCCAGGGGACTTCGGCACGCTCCACCACATGGCGGCCGATTCGAAGGGGAACCTCTACGTCACGGAAGTCACTCCCCTCAAGCCGGAAAACAGGCGGATCCAGAAATTCACGTTCATGGGGTCGTCGACGCGGTGAATGGACAACGGACAGTCAGGGTCGACGGACAAGAGATTCACACAAGGAGTTTCCGATGAGACACATCACTCGCTGGGCGATGATCAATTTGGTGCTGATGACCCTTCTCGTGCTGTTGACAGTCGCAGTGGCCGTCTCGGGTCAATCTTCAACGGGCAATCCACTCGTGGGCGCGTGGAGGGTGACAGAGACCGTGGATGCGAACGGGTCGGCGATTACCAATCCTCAACCCGGTCTGTACATCTTCGCGAAACAGCATTACAGCTTCGCGCGCATCCAGGGCACCAAGCCGCTGCCTGGCTATCCGTCGAATGACAAGGCGACCGAGGCGGACAAGGCCGCAGTGTTCAATGCGCTGTACCTCAACACCGGCACGTACACGGTGACCGGGAAGATGCTGGCCACGAAAGCCATGGTGGCGAAGAGCGCGTTCGCCATAGGCGGCGCCGGAAACCAGTACGACTTCAATGTGACGGGGAACACGCTCGTACTTACCCAGAAACCAGCGGGAGCCGTCATAAAACTGGTCCGCCTTGAATAACGTCACTGCGCTTGCCATCGTCTTCAGCCTTGCTGCTACGAGCGTGTCCGCCCAACAGGGGCCGGCAGCACGTGACTTTGCCGCTGAGACTCGAGCCGCGATGCAGTCGGCCAAGACCGCCGCGGGGTTCGAGTTTCTCGGCACGCTGGTCCGGACGTGCCTCTTGCCTCAGAGCGGTGGCGAAGACACGAGGGACGTGCTCCCGAACTACGTCACGAACACCGCCAGCGTGCCCGCGCGTGACACCTGGTACGCAGACCCCGCGAAGGTCTACGACAATCTCTACTTCGTCGGCGGCAGGATTCACTCGGCCTGGGCGTTGACGACGACCGACGGGATCATCCTCATCGATACGATCTTTCCGTACAACTCCGAGGAGCTGATCGTCGGCGGGTTGAAGAAGCTCGGCCTCGATGCAAAAAACATCAAGTACGTGCTCATCTCCCATGCCCACAGCGACCATATCGGCGGCGCAGAGATGTTGCAGGCCCGGTATGGCGCCCGCGTCGTCATGGGCGCGCCTGACTGGGATGCGGTCGCGAAGTATCCGAACCGGTACAAGACGATGTCGCCAAAGCGCGACATCGTCGCCACCGACGGCATGAAGATCACACTTGGCGGTACGACCGTGACCACGTGGCTGACTCCTGGTCATACCCCAGGAACCATGTCCTACACGTTCAGCGTATTGGACAGAGGGAAGCCGGTCAATGTCGCCTATTCCGGAGGCACAGCGTTCAATTTCGTGAACAACACACCGGATCCGGGCATCAAGAATTTCCAGACGTACATCGAGTCGGCGCAGCACATGGCGGCGAAAGCTGCCGCAACGGGCGCAACCGTCCTGCTCTCCAACCATTCGGAGTTCGATCAGGCGTTCAACAAGAACAGGATGCTCGCCGGGCGCGGTGATGGTCCGCATCCGTACGAGCTCGGGGCCGAATGGGTCCAGCGCTATTTTCAGGTGATGCAAGGTTGCGCGAGGGCAGCGCAGCTCGGACTGGAACAGAAACTGGCAGATGCGCGCAAGCGGTAGGTGACGAACGACATGAGCAGGCTGGCCCTCATCTGCGCCATCGCCGGCCTCATCGTTGCGCAGCCGGGTCCGGCGCTCGCGCAGTCGACGTCGGATCGATTCGAATTCGGCGTCCAGGTGTCGTCGGTGATTTCGAGCCAGTTCGACGCCACCGACGTCGGGCTCGGCGGTCGGTTTGCGTGGCACCCGGTTGAACCGCTCGGAATCGAATCGGAGATCAACCTCTATCCGGAAGATTTTCCGGACCAGCGCGCGTTCAGTCGTGGTCGCGTCGAGGGCCTGTTCGGTGTCACGGTGGGGCCTCGGTTCGGCCGTCTGAGGCCCTTCGCAAGGCTGCGGTCGGGGTTCCTGAGTATTCGCGAAGCGCCGCAGCCATTCCCCTGCATTCTGATCTTCCCGCCACCGCTGTCGTGCGCGCTGGCTTCGGGGCGCACGCTCGTGGCAGTCGACATCGGAGGTGGTGTCGAAGTGTTCGCGACGCAAAGGGCATTCGTTCGCGTTGACGCCGGTGATCGCGTCCTCAAGTACCCGGGGCCGGTCTTCGCCAGGAACTTTACCCGGCGAGACGATGCATTCTTCAGCCACGACTTCCGGTTCGCAGCCGGTGCCGGTCTGCGGTTTTAGCCACTCACGCGGGCCCGGCGGGTGACCTTTGATGTTTTGTGACGGAAACACGAGGAGAGAGACGATGAGAGTAAGAGGAGTTGTCGCCTGCATCTGTCTGATCGCGCTGCCATCCGTTGCGACAGGTCAAGGGTCACCGAAGGTTCATGACCTGAAGGCATCGCCCGCCACCGTTCATCGCGGCTTCTTCGACGCGTCCCTCAAGCCCGTCCTGACAATCGACTCTGGCGACACTGTCCGTCTCGAGACCGCGACCGGCAATCCGCGATATTTCGAGAAGCTCGGCGTACCAAAAGACAAGATCCCGGCCGAGCTCTATGCCGTCTATGAAGGGGTTGAAGGCACGGGGCGAGGTGATCACACCCTTAATGGCCCAATAGCCATCCGCGGCGCGGAGCCTGGTGACATGCTCGAGATCCGGATTCGCGCCGTTGACGTGCGACTTCCGATCGCGGGCCAGGGGTTCGTGCCGAATCGTGGTCTCCTCCCTGACGAGTTCCCGTATGCGAAGGACCGCGTTCTCTGGATTGACATGACCCGCAAGACGGTGGAGTACGCCCCTGGAGTCGAGGTGCCGGTCAAGCCGTTTTGGGGCGTGATTGGCGTTGCGCCGCCGTCGGGTATGGGACGAGTGCCGAGTGGCCCGCCCAATATATTCGGTGGGAATCTCGACAACCGGGATCTCGGTGCGGGGAGCACGTTGTATCTGCCTGTTCATGTCTCCGGCGGATTGCTTTCGATCGGGGATGGACATGCCGTGCAGGGGTACGGCGAGGTATGTCTGTCGGCAGTTGAGGCGTCGCTCAAGGGAGAAATTCAAGTGGTGCTGCACAAGGGCCGCACCATGCGTTGGCCCCGCGCCGAAACGGCGACGCACTACATTACGATGGGGCTGAACGCGGATCTCGACGAGGCCGCGAAGATTGCCACGCGCGAGATGCTCGACTTCCTTGTCGAGAGCAAGGGGCTGTCACGAGACGACGCGTACATGTTGGCGAGTGCGGCGATGGATCTGGTCGTCACGCAGGCGGTGGACGGGACCAAGGGTATTCACGCCTTGATGCCGAAGGGAATCTTCCGAAAATAGGTGTGGCCACGGACCTTCAGGTCCGCCCAGCAGGGAGGTCAGAAATGACAGAACTGAAGTCGTACTCAGTCGGTCTGCTGTCGGCACTCGGTCTCATTGCGCTGGCCGGTCCGAGCACGTTTGGCCAGTCGAAGGATTCCGTTGACGCTCACGTTGCCGCTGCCAGGGTTGCCGCGGGGCGAGAGCACACTGCGGTATTCGACAACTTGTGCGCCGCACCTGCGCCGACTCCAGCGCCCCAACAGGCGCAGCAGCCCGCGGCGCAACGCCAGGGTCCACCCGCGCGCTCCCAGTGGCACGTTGAACCAAGGAAGGTCTTCGACAATCTCTACTACCTCGGACAGTCAGAATACTCGGCCTGGGCCGTGACGACCTCTGACGGGATCATTGTCGTGGACGCGCTCTTCGACTACTCGGTCGAGGACGAGATCGTCAATGGCCTGACCACGCTCGGGCTCGATCCGAAAACCATCAAATACGTCCTCGTGAGCCATGGTCACAGCGACCACGTCGGCGGCGCGCGGCTCCTCCAGGATCGTTTCGGCGCCCGCGTGATCATGTCCGCCGCCGACTGGGACTTGATCGGCCGTAATACGCAGTCGTGGCCAAAACCAAAACGTGACATGGTGGCGACCGACGGGCAGCGGCTCACCCTTGGTGACACGACATTGACCATGTATCTCACGCCTGGTCACACGCCGGGCACGATCTCGACGCTGATTCCGGTGAAGGACCAGGGCAGGACGCACCTTGCCGCCGAGTGGGGTGGGACGGGATTCAACTTCACGATCACGCCGGACAAGCCGCGACGATTCTGGTTTGAGACCTACGCCAACTCCGCAGAGCATTTTCGCGATGCCGTGGCGCGAGCCAACGCCGACGTGCTCATCGCCAATCATCCAAACCAGGATGGGGCCAAGATGAAGCTGGCTGCGCTCGAGAAGCGCAAGCCCGGCGACCCCCATCCCTATGTCATTGGCAACGACAGCGTGAAACGATACCTGACGATGGTCGGCGAGTGCGCAAAGGCGGGACAGAGGCGATGATGCCGAAGTTCATCGTCAAGCCGGGCGCGTAAAGGCTCGCCGATTCACGCACTGCAGGAGAGAAGATCCCCATGACGCCCGAAGACCTGGCCCGGTCCGGCCTCGATGCTCTGGACAAGAAATGGGCGTAGGCGCCCGCTTCGCCGTTCTTCGCGCCATCGAGCAGCTCGATCCCGAACGGGATCACCAGCGCATCGTGCACCTCTCGTTCGGATACGAATTCCCCTGGGATTCGATCCGTGCGCTCGAGATTGCCCTTTATCGGACGTACTGCGTCCCGAGCATTTCCGCGTTGCTGGACCGAACCGGCGAATTCCGCACGAACACCCAGCGCCGGTACGACGACACATCGATTCTCGTCGCCGAGATGTGTGAATGGGGCTATGAAAGCGGCCGTGGCAAGGAAGCCCTTGAGCGGATGAACTGGGTGCACGGCCACTTCAAGATCGCGAACGACGACTTCCTCTACGTGCTCTCGACGTTCATCTACGAGCCGATTCGCTGGATCGACACGGTTGGCTGGCGGCCCACGTGCACCAACGAGAAGCTCGGGTACTACTGCTTCTGGCGCGAAGTCGGGAAGCGAATGGGGATTGTCAACATTCCGCCTTCGTACGAGGCGTTCGAGGCGTGGAGCCGCGCATACGAACGGCAGCAGTTCCGGTTTGCGGACACGAATCAGCGCGTCGGCACATCGACCCGTGATTTGTTCGCGTCGTGGTTTCCGCGAGTCGTCACGCCGTTCGTCCGCTACAGCATCTACGCGATGCTGGACGAGGCCATGATCTCGTCGTTCGGATTTCCGCAACCGCTGCCACTCACCAGGCCGGCGCTGCGCGGCATCCTGAAGTTGCGGGGGCGCGCTGTTCGATGGCTGCCACCACGCCGGACCGCGCATTTCTTCACCGACGACCGCAACCGGACGTACCCGGCGGGCTACGGGATTTCGCAGCTCGGCCCGCCGCGGATGGTCGCTGCTGAAAAACAACGCCAGATGTCGAGCGAATCCTGACCAGGAACGGCTCGTCGGCGCGCCCGACGGAAGCCACACTCACTCGTTGCACGGTGAACATCGTGCACAGAGCCGTGTGCGCCATGCTACGATTCGCCTCCCACACGCCTGTGGGCCATCCTCTACCAGACAACCATGAGACCTATCCTGATTGCCGTCGTCAGCTGCGGGCTGTTCCTGCTTCCCCTTGCGGTTGAAGCGAAAACGACCGTTTTGTTCGAGCCATCATCGGCCGACGTCGGACCCTTTCCGACCGATGTTTTGACGACGGCTGACGCGACGCAGAAGACGGGTCTCCGAGTGAACCTCGCGGGGGCGCCTGCGTGCCTGGGTTCCGATTTCGTCTCATGCCCGCTGGTGACGCAGTTGCTGAATCAGCTCGATGGATTCAGCGTCGATCCGCAGATTCGCCTGTGCTTTTCGGGTGCGATCGACATCACGACGGTGCAGCGCGGTGTGTCAATCGTCCGGGCCGATGGAAGCGGCCGAGCTCTCGGGGTCAACCAGGTCTTCTACGACCCGTTTTTCTACGATGCCGGGCACGGCCGGTCAATCTGGTGCGTGCTCGCGAAGCCCGAACACGTGCTGGATCAATCCACGAGGTACCTGCTCATCGTGACCAGCCGCATTCGCGAGGCGTCGGGTCGCCCCGTCGCCTGGGACGACGCGTTCAAGAACTGTCTCAAGGAAAGGGGGACCGGTTATTGCGGAGTGCTCGCGGGCGCGGTCAAGAAGACGGAGCTGCAGGATGCGGATATTGTGGGTGCGTCTCTCTTCACCACGATGAGTGCGACGGACTGGATGGAAAAGGCCCGTCAGTTTTTACGGGCGAGTCCGTTTCTTCCGACAACCGTTCCGGCGGGGCTGAAAACGGTCTTCGACGTTTCCGACCTGCAATCGTTCGACTGGTTGCCGCAGACCAACATCACCGCACCGCCCAGCGAGGCGATCCCTGTTCCGCTGCAGGCGTTGGGTGGGGTTCGGACGGTGGCGTTCGGCCTGTTCCTCTCGCCCAATTTCATACGAACGTCGGGAGCGCTGGCCGGTTCAATCGCGGTCACACCTACGGCGGGCCCGATCCAGAATCCAGTGCCCGTGGGCGATCCGGCGCTCGCAATCTTCCCTCCCGGCTACGTGCCGATCTCGTACCACGTGTTTCTGCCGCCTTCGGCGGGACCGAACGCCAAGGTCCCGGTGGTGATCTACGGACACGGCTCGGGGGACAGCCAATTCGGCGGGCCCACGGCCATTACCTCGACGCTGGCACAGGCGGGCTTCGCCACACTCGCGATGGAAGAGGTGGGGCACGGCTTCGGCCCGGGCGGCCTGACGTCGCTGACGGATTCGACCGGCCAGTATTTCGTGGCCACACCGGGACGAGGAATCCCGTTTCGGCCGGACGGCTCGATCGAGCCAGGCGACGGGTGTGTGATCCCGGGTCCGATCGCGATTCGCGATTGTCTTCGTCAGAGCGCCGTTGACGTGATGGCGCTGGTGCAGAACATCGAGGCGAACGGGCTGGGAGTCAATCTCGATCCGTCGCGGGTCTACTACGTCGGCCAGTCGCTCGGATCGTTCATCGGGTCGCTCGTACATGCCGTGGAGCCGCTCGTGAACGCTGCGGTGCTCAACGTGGCCGGAGACAGCGCCATAGACACGGCGAGGCTCAGCCTTGGCGATGTGCTGGCCGATTTTTACCTATTCTCGTACAACGCCGTACTGGCGGCGGTCGTCGGTGACGCCCCGGCTCATGATCCTGCGTTCGATTATTCGTTCCCGTATCGCGACCAGCTCACCGAAAGTCCGAGCCCCGGCATCGGTGACATCCAGCGTGTGTTCGAAGTAGCGGACTGGCTGAATATTCCGGGCTCGCCGCTGGCATTCGCGCCTCATTTCCAGACGCGGCCATTGCAGGGCGTTCCAGCCAAGCGGACGCTCTTTCAATTCGGCTTCGGAGATCTCGAGGTCACGAACCCGACGCAGTCCGGGCTCGTTCGTGCCGCGATGGCATCGAACTACGATCCGGATGCCCCGCTTCCGGTGTCGTACTGGCGGTTTGACCTTGCGGTTGCGGCCGACCCGCATCTTGCCCACGTGTTCATGGAAGGCGCTCCGTTCTCAATCCTGCCGCACCGAATTCTGGCTAACCCGTCGCTGCTCGATCCGGCGAACGGCGACGAGCTCGTCATTGCACTGGGCATGCAGCGTCAGGTGGCGGACTTCTTCGCGTCACGCCCGCTTACCGTGACGCCCCCGTTCTTCGAGGTCCCCACCTTGTCCACGCTGCCTGAAACGCGAAACTTCACCTGGCCGTTCGAGGTCGCGCCGTAGTGCGTGGGGGTCACACGTCGGCCACGAAGGGCAGAAAAGACGATAGCCGGCCCGGTATCTCTACCGTTTCAACATTCCCGGAGGTATAACGCGTATATGAAACTCCGGCTACTCGCCGTCGTTGCCGTGCTGCTGGCTGTCGCCGCGTCGCTTTCGTCGCAAACGCCCGCTGCTCCTTCTCGTCAAGCCGTGATCGACGAGCTCGTCGTCGCCAACCGCATTCTGGCGAACGAAGGCGTGCTCGACGGCTATGGACATGTGAGCGTTCGCAGTCCGGCCAACCGGAATCGCTATTTCCTGGCACGCGCCGGAGCGCCGGCTCTTGTGACCGCTGCCGACGTCGTCGAGTACGACCTGGACAGCAACGCGGTGACGAGCACGTCCGCCATGGGATACCAGGAACGCTTCATTCATGGGGAGATCTACAGGGCGCGTCCGGACGTCATGGCGGCAATACATTGCCACTGTCTCGAAGTCATTCCCTTCGCGGACACATCCGTGCCCCTGCGTCCGATGTATCACATGGGGTATTTCATCGGCGAGGGCGTGCCCGTCTTCGAGATCCGAAAAATCGCGGGCATGACCGACATGCTGATTTCGACGCCGCAGCTTGGACGTGCGCTCGCGCAGACACTCGGGAACAGGTCGGCTGCCTTGATGCGCGGCCACGGCGCGGCCGTTGTGGCCGAGTCACTGCACCTCGTCGTGGGCAAGGCCTACTATCTCAATACGAACGCGCGTTTGCAGTGGCAGGCGATGCAGCTGGGGGGCGGCAACGTGACGTATCTGGATCCGGAAGAAGCGAAAAAGGCCGCGCAGACCTACGAGCGTTCCTGGGACGCCTGGAAATCGAGACTGCCAAAGAACTAGTGACCACCCGTCGTGATGAACCAGTCGTTTCTCGGAGTCCCGGCGCACGGCCCAGTCGGTGACGGGTCGATCCTCGCCGTGAACCGTGCGATCATGCAGGGCGTGCAGACACGCGCGCCAGTTGAAAGCGCAGACGCGCTCCGCTGACGTCGCCGCGATGACGTGCAGGCCGAATTCCAGGCCCGGTACCCGGGCTGGCCGCGCGCGAACCGTCTGCCTTGCGGCGGCGCGCGCCGCTTACGCCGAAGCACCTTAGGGGACAAGCAGCCGGGATAGGCGACCGACCCATTCCTTCGGAGGAGAATTTGATGAAGCGTCACGTCTTGTTCGCGATCGTCGCCATGCTCAGTGTCGTACCGCTCGCCGCGCAGGCGCCAGAGGGATGGATGCTGCGTGCCGACGCGAGCACCAGTGCAGTCGACCCCGACGCGCCGGGCCCGATCAAATTGATGAAGACAGCGACGGGGTTCCATGCGACGAACCCGCAGGCGGCGGTGTTCTGGCACCCCGCGAACACCGCGGCCGGCAACTACTCGCTGAAGGGCACCTTCACGCTCGTGAAGCCGAGCGGCCACACGAATTTCTACGGTCTCGTGTTCGGCGGCAGCGAGCTTGGCGGCCCTCGTCAGACGTATCTCTATTTCATGGTCGCGCAGGATGGCACGTGGCTGCTCAAGCGCAGGGTTGGCAACGAGACGACGCAGGATGTGATGGTGAAAACGGCGCACGCCGCGGTGAGGAAACCGGACGCGAGCGGGATGTCGACCAACGCGCTCGAACTGCGCGTGCTCGCCGACAAGATCGAATATCTCGTGAACAACACGGTCGTGCACACCACCCCGAAGAGCGGGATGACCGCGAGGACCGACGGCGTGTACGGTGTGCGCGTGAATCACCAGCTCGAGGTCCGCGTCGACGGTCTCACCATGTCGAAACTGTAGAAGCGGAGTCGTAACGGGTCAGGAGGATCTTCTGTAGGGCGGGCCCTGGGCCCGCCCTTTTTTTGTCTGCGGTGCACGCAATCACACACGGATGCGTCCCGCAGTTCTGTTTATCGCGCCCCGATTGGGGCCGTGCGCCTACCGCGGCCAAGCCGAAACGCCGAGATTGGGAGGAATGGAGGCAATTGATATGAGGCGCTCCGCTCTGATCCCGGCTCTGATCCTGTGCGTGTTCGCGTCGGTCGTAATCCGTGCGCAAGGTCCGCAGGGGGCTCAAGAAACCCCTGAAGAATTCGAGGCGAAGCTCGGATACGAGACCGGCGTCGTCACGCTGAGTGGCGGAATGGCGACGATTCGCCTTCCTGAATCATTCCGATTCATCGGACCGGAAGGCAGTGCCCGTCTCCTGACCGAGGGTTGGGGAAACCCGGCAGGCGCTGCAGACGGCGTCCTCGGCATGTTGATACCCGCGGGCGTGAGTCCGTTGTCACACGAGGGCTGGGGCATCGCGATCACGTACGACGAAGACGGCTATGTGAACGATGACGACGCGGGCGGAATCGACTACACGAAGATGTTGAAGGAGATGCAGCAGGGCGCGGTGGCCGCCAACGAGGAGCGGAAGAAACAGGGTTTTGAGCCGGTCACACTCGTCGGATGGGCGGAACCTCCTTCATACGATGCGGCGGCGCACAAGCTGTACTGGGCGAAAGACCTGACGTTCGGAACCGATTCGTCTCATACGCTCAACTACAACATCAGGATCCTCGGGCGCCGCGGAGTGCTGGTGCTGAACGCGGTTGCCGACATAGGCCAGCTCGAGACGATACGCGGCGAAGCACGCAGCCTGCTGCCTGCCATCGAGTTCAACGAGGGACATCGATACGCCGACTACCTGCCGGGAACGGACAAGGCCGCTACGTATGGAGTCGCCGGCCTCATCCTGGGCGCGACCGCGGCAAAGGCAGGATTGTTCAAGGTGTTCTGGGTGGGTCTCCTCGCGTTCAAGAAAGCTCTGTTTGCCGGCGCGATCGCGCTGTTCGCATTGATCAAGCGTCTGTTGGGCAGACGCTCGTCGGAACACGCGGAGGCAGGGGCGATTCAGTAGGTGGCGACGCACCTGGATCCAGTTGTCACACACCTCCATCCTGGGCGTACGGTCTAGAGTTCTGATATAGGGCGGGCTATTGCGGCCCGCCTTTTTTCTTCCCCTTTCCCCTTTCCCCCTTCCCCCTTCCCCCTTCTCGTTCAGATTCTTCGAGTAGACTCCGTGCATTACACATCCAGGGTCACGAAACACCGGCTTATTGAACGGCGGGAGGACGCCATGAGATCAATGATCAGGTATCTGCTAGTCGTCGCCCTTGTCGGAACTTGTGTTCTGCTGTGGAGAGCCCACACGGATCAGGATGTCGTCGGCGCCCAGGCGCGGAAGCCGATCATGATGACGCGGATCTACACGGGTCCGGATGGCCTCAGCCACGCCGAAGAAATCGAGATGAAGGCAAACAACGGCGTGACCGAGATGATGAAGGCGACCGGCGCTCAATTCAGCCGGAGACCTCCGGGCCCCGCCAGCGACTGGCATGTGGGTCCGAGGCGCCAGTTCGTGATTACCCTCAGCGGCCGTGCGGAGCTCGAGGTGGCAGGCGGGAAGAAGGTCGCCGTGGGCCCCGGCCACATCAACCTGATCGAAGACACGACCGGCAAAGGCCACATCACGCACAACCTCGGCCCTGAAGACCGCATCGTGGTGACGATCCCGCTCACGGACCAGACGGTCGGTGCCGGTCGTTAGGGAGCTCGTGACGCCGGAGTCAGTCGGTGAAGGTGAAGAAGCGTGTGATCGGCGCAGCCTGTCTCGGCGTGTTCTTTCTGGCCGGGGCGTGCTCGTCCGGCGAACCAACGGTGGGTCCAAGTGCCACCAGCCAGCCGCCGGCGACACGCGGCGCGCCGATTCGCGTCCTCATGATCACCGCGACGGCCGGCTTCCGCCATGATTCGATCCCCACGGCGCGCCAGGTCATGGCCAGCCTCTCGGCTTCGACCGGCGAGTTCACGGTCATGGTCACCGAGGACCTGTCGACGATTTCCGCCTCGAGCCTCACCGCGTATGACGTGATCGTGTTTGCCCTCACCAGCGGCGAGCTGGAATTCACGAACGCTCAGAGGGCTGCGATGACTGAGTTTGTTGCCGGCGGGCGCGGCTTTATCGGCATTCACAGCGCCAGCGACACGTTGTATGGCTGGCCGGACTACGGTCGTCTCGTCGGCGCGTATTTCAAGGAGCATCCCTGGACACAACAGGGCACCGTCGTCGTCGAAAACCAGGCGCATCCGGCGACGCTTGGCCTCGGCGAGCGCTTCGCACTGCTCGAGGAGTTCTACACGTTTCAGGAGAATCCGCGCGGGCGCGTGCAGGTGTTGCTGAGACTCGATCCGACATCGGTGGGGTCCGCCGGCGATTATCCGCTCGCATGGGTACAATCGGTCGGCGCCGGGCGGGCGTACTATAACGCCCTCGGGCACTTCTCCGAGACGTGGACCGACCAGCGGTTTCAGCGGCAACTCATTGGCGCAATTCGGTGGACGGCAAACCGCGTTTGAAGCCTGCGCGCGGTCAAGGCGAATCGTCGTATTGCGGACCCGAAGGGTCCGCGCCGCGGCCGTTGTTGGAGGAGCAGGCCACGGCCGTTGTTGGAGGAGAAGTAACGTCATGCGCAAGTTGATCGTGCTGCTTGTCACACTGAGCGTCTCCATCGGTGTCGGCGGTGTCGTGCGCGGAGGAGGGCAGGACGCGGGCACGGCGAATGCGCTTCGTGGGGCGATCGACATTCACGTCCATTCCGAGCCGGACAGCCGCCCGCGATCCGTCGATGCCGTCGAAGCCGCGAGGCAGGCCAAGGCGAACGGTATGCGCGCCATCGTCATCAAGAACCACTACGAGTTCACCTCGGGGCTCGCCTACATCGTCCGTAAGCAGGTGCCGGGGATCGACGTGTTCGGCGGCGTCGACTTGAACCTCACCGTCGGCGGCATCAACGCGGCGGCCGTCGAGTACATGGCAGCGACGACAGGCGGATTCGGCAAGATGGTCTGGATGCCGACGTTCGATGCCGAAAACCAGGTGCGTTTCTCGAAAGAGAACCGCCCGTTTGTCAGTGTGTCGAAAGGCGGTGCGCTCCTTCCGGCGGTCACGGCTGTAATTGCGTCGATTGCGAAGCACAATCTCGTGCTCGCGACCGGACATTCATCCGCGGAGGAAGGGCTCATGCTGTTGCGCGAAGGACGCCGGCAGGGCGTGCGACAGATGGTTGTGACGCACGCGATGAACGAGCCGATCGTGATGAGCGTGCCGCAGATGCAGGAGGCGGCAAAGCTCGGCGCCTTCGTCGAATTCGTAGGCGGCAACGTCGGCGATCCGGGCGGCCCGGCTCGGATGGACCGGTTCGCGGACGCCATCAAGAAGCTCGGTGCCGAGTTCTGCATCCTGTCGTCCGACCTCGGTCAGAGGGGCAACCCTCTGCCGGCGCCCGGCTTCGGCGCTTTCCTCGCCGCGATGCGGGCGAGAGGTCTTTCCGAGCAGGACGTCGATCGCATGTCCCGGCGCAACCCCGCGACGTTGCTGGGACTGCAGTAGCATCGCGAAAGGCAGCCCATGGCGTCGCACTGAAGCACGGCGCCTCGCGTGGTGCCCACGTGCTACGATCCGCCCTCATCTCCTGCCATCGATCGGAGGATTCAATGAACGTGCCTCGCTCTCGTTTAATCGCCGTTGCCGCCGTGGCTTCTCTCGTGATCACGCTGGCGTCGGTCGCGGCGCTGGCGCAAGGCAGCGGTCCTTGGACGGTCAAGGGCATGATCCCGTACGACCGCGCTGAGATTGCGATGGCGGCCGTCAACGGAAAGATCTACGTGATCTCGGGTCAGTCGCGCGGTGTCGACGCCAACGCGTTCAACCAGGAATACGACCCGGCCACCGGCAACTGGCGCGAGCTCGCGCTGATGCCGGCGATCGCCTCGCATGCCGGCGCCGTGGCACTGAACGGCAAGATCTATGTCGTGGGCGCCTTCCTCGCCAACGTGCACGTTGGCGCCGTCGATCGCGTCTTCGAGTACGACCCGGCCACCGATATGTGGAAGGCGATGGCCCCTCTTTTCGCACCGCGCGGCGCCGTTGGCGTCGTCGTGCTCGACGGAAAGATCCACGCGATCGGCGGACGTGACCGGCAGCTCCGCACGGTGTCCA
>Ga0070699_100000550_pt1 | contig 35372 bp, 36 predicted proteins | sample KBSK1503metaG_FD_65473 | JGI IMG/M metagenome (GOLD analysis project Ga0070699, IMG submission 65473) | Corn, switchgrass and miscanthus rhizosphere microbial communities from Kellogg Biological Station, Michigan, USA - KBS K1-50-3 metaG | ecosystem: Host-associated > Plants > Roots >... | reverse complement strand
GCCACTTCCGCACCGCAATTCGCTCAACAGCGCGATGATCTTAACTTTTACGTGGTTGATCCGGGCTTGGCGGTGAACAAGGGGGACTATCGTGCACCGGATCAACCGCCGAGCCCTTTTCCACCACGATCTTTCCGCGGCTGATCGCCTCACCAGGCACACGGACATCAGGCGCCCCCCGGCATTACAGCTTGCGCCGCTGCCAGCGGAAGAATCATGTACCTAGCCGCTTAGCGACCCCAAAAGGGCGCTAGCTGGGTTGCTCGGTGCGCGGCAGCTCAGGTTCGTCCTCGTGCAGGCTGCTGACCTCGGATTTCAGGATGCGCATGGAGCGGCCGAGGGAGCGGGCCGCATCGGGCAGCTTCTTCGATCCGAACAGCACGATCAGCACAACCGCGACGATCAAGATCTTCCACGGGCTGTCGAAAAGGTCACCGATCATGGCTGTTCTCCTCCGCTGACTACGCTGCTGACTACGGGGCTAGCACGTGCTCGCCGACGGGCCGGATCGTCCATCCCTGCGCGCACAGCGCCGACCAGAACCGGTTCGCGCAGTGCTGGCACAGGTAGAGCTCGCCGTCCCGGCGCGCGCCGTACACCGCGCGGACGGCGGGTCCGCACCGGTCACAGGTCTGGCCAGGCTCTGGCTGGCTGGGCTCCGTCTGGCGTCCCACACCCTGCATTCGTCGTACCGGCCCGGGTGGGTTGGTCCTTATTTGCGCCGGGGCCAGGAGGCGGTTACCAGGTTTGCTCGCTGGCGCGGACGAGCATCTCGTTGACAGCCACCCGGCGGTCGCGGGTCACGATGTAGGCCACCGCGTCGGCGATGTCTTCCGGGCGCAGCGGCTGGATCGCCTCGATCTGGGTCTGCGCGGCCTGCCGGATGCCGGGACGCAGGTGTGAAGCCAGTTCGGTGTCGACGGTGCCGGGCTCGACCACGCTCACCCGGACCCGGTGGCCGATCATCTCCTGGCGGAGCGCCTCGGCGAACGCGTTGGCGCCGAACTTGGCCAGGTTGTAGACGCTGCTGCCGGGCCGGGCCACCCGGCCGGCGGTGGAGCTGATCGTGACCAGGTCCGCGACGCCTCGCGGCGAGTCCGCGGCCGCGCGCACCAGGTGCGGGAGCGCGGCGTGGGCGACGTAGAGCATGCCCTGCTCGTTGACCGCGACCATCTGGTCCCATTCGGTCACCGGAGTGTCCAGGGCCGGGCCCAGCAGCATGATGCCCGCGTTGCTGACGAGGGTGTCGAGCCGGCCCAGCTCGGCCACTGTCCGCTCGACGGCGGCCGCCGCCTGCTCCTGGCCGGTCACGTCGGCCTCGACGACGAGCACGGTCCCGCTCTCGCCGCCTAGTTCGGCGGCAAGCTCCTCGAGCCGGTCCCGGCGCCGCGCCACGAGGGCCACGGCCGCGCCCTCGGCGGCGAGCCTGCGGGCGGTGGCGGCGCCGATCCCGCTGCTCGATCCGGTGATCAGGGCGACCGTGTCCTGCAGCGGTGCGGTCATGGCGGCCTGGCCTCCTCGTCCTTGCGCCCGGCCGGTGCGCTCGGGCCGGGGACCAGGGTACCGGCTAGGGTATCCGCGCCCGCGTCCCGCTGGGCGTGCTGCGCGATGTCATCCAGCCCTTCCCCACGTTCTCGGAGATCTTCGTGGCCGGGCTGAAGGCGCTGCGCGGCCAGGTCTCCGCCGCCCGCCAGCCATTGACCCGCTCTTAGGCTGCCGCGTCCGCGGTTTCCAGCGCACAGCGCAGCCGCCGGAGCCCGTAGTGGACCCTGGTACGCAGGGTGCCGGGCGCGACGCCGAGCTCGGCGGCGACATCGGCGTAGGGACGGTCGCGCAGGATCGTCTCGACCACCGCGTTCCGGTGGCGGTCCCCGATGCTGGACAGGGCGTGCCGCAGCTCAGAGCGCAGGATCAGCCGGTCGATGTCGTCGAGGCCGTCGGCGGGGACGTTCTCGCCGGCCCGCCCTGACGCCAGCGGAGGTCGCCGGACCCGCGCCTTGACCATGTCGATCGCGGTGTTGGCGGTGATGACCAGGAGCCAGTTCACCAGCGGTCCGCCCTCGGAATCGAACGACGCGCAGGCCCGCCAGGCTCGCAGGAACGCCTCCTGCACCACGTCCTCGGCGAGATCGGGGTCGACGACGATCCGGCGGGCACGGGCCAGCAGGCGGGTGTGATACGCGGCGTGTGCGGCCGCCATGCCCTGCTCGGTGCAGAGCCCGGCGCATCCATTCGTGTTCATGAACCGAGCCTCAGGCCGGCGCCCCCGCTGGCTCATCGGTGAACGCTGCCTATTCATAGCGGCGCGGCTGCCTATCCATACCGCGCCGGCGACGCCTACGTGCGAACGCCGTGAACACCGCGGCCCGCCGCGGCGCGCTCCGTGTGCTGTCGAGCCGCAGGGAGGCTTCGGATGAATGAGCAGGCCCGGTTGCGCTGGACGTTCGCGCTCACCTCGGTGGCGCTGTTCGCGTTCACGCTGGACCGGCTGGTGGTGGCGATCGCGCTCCCGGCCATCCGGACCGACCTCGGCGCGCAGGTCTCCGGCCTGGAGTGGACGGTGAACGCCTACACGCTCAGCTTCGCAGTGCTGCTGCTTACCGGCGCCGCGCTAGGCGACCGGTTCGGCCGGCGGCGGATGTTCACGACCGGCGTGGCGGTCTTCACGGCCGGTTCGGCGGCTGCCGCGCTCGCGCCGACGATCGGCGCGCTGGTGGCGGCCCGAGCGGTGCAGGGGGTGGGCGGCGCGATCTTCACGCCGCTGACCCTGACGATGCTGTCGGCGGTGACACCGCCCGAGCGCCGCGGTGCCGTGCTCGGTGCCTGGGGCGGGATCGGCGGCCTGGGCGCGGCGCTCGGCCCGCTGGCGGGCGGCGCCCTGGCCGGCAGCGTCGGCTGGCGCGCCATCTTCTGGCTGAACGTGCCGCTGGGCCTGGTGCTGATGCCGCTGGGCCGGCTGCGGCGCGCTGTTCCTGATCACCCAGCTGTTGCAGACGGGGCTGGGCGCGACCCCGCTGCAGGCGGGCCTGCGCACGCTGCCGATGGCGATCATGCCCTTGCTGCTCGCGCCGGCCGGCGGGGTCATCGCGGACCGGATCGGCTTCCGCCCGCTGATGATCGCCGGCCTGGCCATGGAGGCGCTCGCGCTGGGCTGGCTGGCCGCCGTGGTGACACCGGACGTGTCCTACGGCCTGCTGGTCCCGGCGCTGGTACTGGCCGGCGCGGGGGCCGCAGTGTTCTTCGCGCCCCTGGCCACCGCGATGCTGTCGGCGGTCACGCCGCAGGAGGAGGGCCAGGCGTCCGGTGCGGCCACGGCAATCCGCGAGCTGGCGGTCACGTTCGGTGTGGCCGTGCTCGGCCTGGTCTTCGCCGGGCACGGCGGCTACGCCTCGCGCGCAGACTTCGCCGGCGGCTTCGTGGCCGCGATGTGGCTGGCCGCGGGGCTGGCCGCGGCTGGGGTGCTGGCCGCGGTCGCGCTGCCGCGCTGCCCGGCCCGGGGCCTTACCGATCCGCTGGCCCGATGCGACAATGATGCGCGTGATGCCGTCTCTGCTGGAGCGGCAGGCTGAGCTGGAAATGCTCGGCACGGCCGTGGAACGCGCCGGCACGGGACGGGGGTCGGCCGTACTGGTGCTCGGCGAGGCAGGCATCGGCAAGACCAGCCTGGTGCAGGCCTTCCTGGCCGCGGCGGCTGGCCGCGCGCGGGTGCTGGCCGGCGCGTGCGAGGACCTGCTCACGCCGCGGGCGCTGGGCCCGCTGCGGGACGCGGCCCGGTCGGCGGCGGGCGGGCCGCTGGCCACGGCGCTATCCCCGGAGGTTGATCCGGATCTGGTGTTCGCGGCCGTCTGCGACGAGCTGGCCGCGGCGCCGTCGCCCGCCATCCTCGTGCTCGAAGACGTCCACTGGGCCGACGCCGCCACCCTCGACGTGCTGCGCTACCTCGGTACCCGGGTGCAGGGCCTGCCGGCCGTGCTGCTGATGACCTATCGCGACGACGCCCTGGCCCGGGACCACCCGCTGCGAGGGGTGCTCGGCGCGCTCGGCAGCGCGGCGGCCAGCCGGCTGCGGCTGACGCCGCTCTCCTCCTGCGCGGTCCGCGCGATGGCCACCCCGACGAACCTTAACCCGGGCGAGCTGTTCGAGCTCACCGGGGGCAATCCGTTCTACGTCAGCGAGGTGCTGGCCAACCCGGGTTCGGTCGTGCCACCGACGGTCGTGGACGCCGTGCTGGCCCGGGTGCGCACGCTGAGCCAGGCGGCGCAGACGGCACTGGACCGGCTGGCGGTCATACCGTCCGGCGCCGAGGTGAACCTGCTCCGTGTCCTGGTCGGCGACCTGGCGCCGGTCGCCGAAGCCGAGCGGGCCGGCGTGGTAGAGGTACGCGGTGACCTCGTGGCGTTCCGGCACGAGCTCGCCCGCCGGGCGGTCGCGGAGTCGCTGCCGGCCAGTGTCCGGCTGGACCTGAACGCGGACGTGCTGTGCGCCATGCTCACCGGCCCGGACAGCGATCCGTTCCGGATCTTGCACCACGCGGTCGAGGCCGGTGACGATACCGCCGTCATCACGCACGGCGAGGAGGCGGCGCGTGAGGCGACCCGCGTCGGCGCTCACCGGCAGGCGGCGGCGTGCTACGCCCAGGTCCTGGCGCGCGGGCACCGGCTGTCGACCGCCCGGCGGGCGGCCCTCGGCGAGGCGTACTCGTGGGCGCTGTCCAACAGCAACCAGCTGCACTTCGCGGTGGCGGCGGCCGCCACCGCGGCCGAGCTCCGGCAGCAGGACGGGGACGACCGCAGGCTCGTCCGGGCCCTGGTCACCCTGTCCCGGCAGCAGTGGCTGACCGAGCGCACCGCCGCCGCGCGCGCGTCAGCCGAGCGCGCGTACGAGCTGGCCTGCCCGCTCGGCGACAGCTACCAGAACGCGCTGGCCACGCTGAACCTGGGCGGCCTGCTCGTGCTCAACGACCAGGAAGAGGACGGGCTGCCGCACCTGGACCAGGCGCTCGGCATCGCCGAACGGTCCGGGGCCGGCAGCGTGGCCGCGCTGTGCCGCAACTACCGGGGGTCCGCGCTGCTGCAGCTGGGCGACCTCAGCGGCCGCGACGAGCTGCTGCGCAGCATGGCGCAGGCGACCGAGCTCGGCAACCACGAGTACGTCATGCGGGCCTACTACAACCTCATCGAGGGCCTGTGGCGGCTCGGCGAGTACCGCGAGGCGCTCGGCTACCTCGAGGAGGCCGAGAACTTCGGCCGCGACCGGGACTTCCGCGTCTACGGCTACATGTTCGCCGCGCGCCGGGCCAGGCTGGCGCTGATGCGCGGCCAGTGGGCGCAGGCCGAGGCCGGGCTGCGGGAACTGCTGGAAGGACAGGACGACCCCGGCATGATCGGCCGTGAGACGGTTCCCGTGCTGGCCCGGGTGCTGGTTCGGCAGGGCAGTGCGGACGCCCAGGAGTGGCTCGCGCGCGCGGCCCGCCACGCGGCAATGGCCGACGTGCTCGAGTGGCTGGTGCCGGCCGGCCTCGCGCACATCGAGCAGGCGTGGCTGACCGGCGACCACGGACGGGCCGGGCCCTACCCGGGCCTGCTGCTGGAACGCACGGACCGGCCCGGCACGGGCATCCAGCGCGGCGAACTGCTGCTGTACCTGCGCCGGCTCGGTTACCCGGCCGCGCCCTTCGCGGGCTGCCCGGAGCCGTACGCCGCGGTGCTGCGCGGCGACTGGCGGTCGGCGGCGGACGCCTGGCTCGCCGCGGGTGACCCGTACGAACAGGCCCTGGCGCTCGCCGACTCTGGCCAGGTCGAGGCCACGCTCGAGGGGTTGGCGATCCTCGACGGCCTCGGCGCGGCGCCCGCGGTGGCCCTGGTGCGCAGCCGCCTGCGGGGCCTGGGTGTCGCGCGGCTGCCGCGCCGGCCTCAGCCGGGCACGCTGACCAACCCGGCTGGCCTGACCGATCGCCAGCTGGAGATCCTGCGGCTGGTCGCGGCCGGGCTCTCGAACGCGGAGATCGCCCAGCGGCTGGTGGTATCGACCCGCACCGTGGACCACCACGTCTCCGCCATCTTGGCCAAGCTCGGCGTGCCCACCCGGCGCGAGGCCGCCGCCCGCGCCGCCGAACTCGAGGCGTGACCGGCGCTTCAGCAGAATTCCCGGCCGGAGGCGTGAACATCCGCCCTGGTCGTGTCGTGCTCTTAGCGACAACCACGACACGAAGGATTCAAGGTCATGTCAGTTTCCGACACGGCCGTGGCGGCGGCCGCGGCCCGGCGCCCTAGCGCGCCGCTCGTCCGCGATGCGGTGCCAGCCGACTACCCGGCGATCCACCGCGTCATCATCGCGGCGTACCGCCAGTACGCCGACCTGATCGCGCGGGACATCTTCTCGCCGTACCTGGCCGACGTGCTCGACCTGGACAATCACGCCCGGCACGGGCGCCTGCTCGTGGTCGAGGCCGACGGCCGGATCCTCGGGTTCGGGGCGTTCTACCTGGACGCCTCGGTCCAGGGGCTCGGCTGGCCGCCGGGCTGGGCCAGCGGGCGCGCGCTGGCTGTCCACCCCGACGCGCGCGGGCACGGCGTCGCGCGCGCCCTGCTCGCCGCGTGCGAGCGCCTCGCCCGGGATTCCGGCGCGCCGGTGTTCGCGTTCCACACGGCCAGCTTCATGACCGACGCCATCGCCCTATACCAGCGGCTCGGCTACCGCCGGGCGCCCGAGTTCGACTTCGACATGGCCGCCCGCTACAGCCGGTTCGGCGCCGCGCCGATCATGTCGATCGCCTACCTGCGCCAGCTGGCGCCGGAGCGCGCCGCGTGCGCGTTATTTCCCGCTCACCCTGTTTGGAGGATCTGATGACAACCAACGCTCGCACCCGGCGGGTCAGCTCACCCGCCTACTACCTGGCCCGTCCGGCGGCCCTCTGGCTGGCCGTGTTCGCGCCGCGGCCGGAACCACGCCCGGCGGACCGCGCCTCGTGCACCAGCGAGGGACGCGGCTCGACTGCGCACAGCGCATGAGGTGATGAACCTGACGATCCGGCGGCACGCGAGCGCCTCATCTGGCCACGCGTGCCGCCGTGCGTCACGAGTCGGGCGCCCGGCCGGCCCGGCCGTAGCTGAGCGCCTCCGCGAGCACGGGGTCCTGCCCGGCCAGGACCTGGCGCAGCGTCGGGGAGATCACGATGTCGGGTACGACCAGCCTGGGGCCGGATGCGTTGACGATTCCTGTCGTATACGCCACGGCGATATCCGAATGGGGCAGCGTGAACCGCGCCGTGTCGCCGTATTCGTCGATGGGATCCTCGGGCGGATACCTCCGCCCCGCCCGCAGCCCTCGGGGATTCAGTGAACGTGGCGCTCTACCCGATAGAGCAAGTGCTTCTTTAGTTACACCTTCGCTGTCGCAGGCGTAAGGGCCCTGTGGGCTAACCCAGCTCGCGGCCGAGGTGACCCGGCGGAGCGGCGTCTAGCCCGCCTCGGCAATTGTGGCCGCGTGCTGAAGCAGGCGCCAGAGCTGCTCGACGTCGGACCGTTCGGTCGTTTCCGCCCCGATCGAGACCCGCACCGACCACGCGCCGTCCAGCAGGGACGGGGTGACCAGGGCCGCGCCGGAACCGTTGACCGAGTCCGCCCAGGCCAGCGTGTGCGCGTTCAGCGCGCCGGCGTCCAGCACGGCGCCGGCGTCGGAGACCAGGCCAGCAGGTTCGTGCCTGAGCACGACGGTCTGCAGGCCGACCGGGGCGAGGACCCGCCAGCCGGGGGCCGAGGAGACCTGGTCCGCGAGCCAGCGGGCGTTGTCCAGGTCCCGGCGCAGCCGGGCCCGGATGGCCTCCACCCCGTCCAGCCGCAGGTGGAACCACAGCTTGAGCGCGCGGAACCGGCGGCCGAGCGGGATGCCCCAGTCCTTGTACTGGGTCACCTCGCCGTCGACCGCGGACCTGAGGTAGGACGGGTTGGTCGACATGACCCGGATCAGGTGGGCCGGGTCGGCGACGTAGAGCAGCGAGCAGTCCCCCAGGGTGCCCAGCCACTTGTGCGGGTTCCAGTTCAGCGAGTCCGCGCCTTCGACGCCGTCTACCAGCCAGCGCATCTCCGGCAGCAGCAGCGCCGAGCCCGCCATGGCCGCGTCGACGTGCACCCACATCCCGTACCGCTGGGCCAGCGGGACGATCTCGGCCAGCGGGTCCACGGCCGTGGTCCCGGTGGTGCCGACGTTGACCACGACGGCGGCCGGACGGCGCCCGGCCGCCACGTCGGCCTCGATGGCGGCAGCCAGCGCCTCGGGCCGCATGGCGTACGTGACCGGGTCGACGCCGACCAGCCTGAAGTTGTCCCGGCCAAAGCCGGCCAGGGCCACCGCCTTCAGGACCGAGGAGTGCGCGTGCTCGGTGGTGTAGACGGTCAGCGGCGCGCTCTCGGCCTGCAACCCCCCGCGCACCTCGGAGTAGTCCGTCGCGCGCTCGCGCGCGGCGAGCAGGGCGACCAGGCACGCGGTGGACGCGGTGTCCTGGATGACGCCCCTCCACGACCGCGGCAGCGCGGTCAGCTCGCGCAGCCACTCGACCACGACCTCCTCGACCTCGGTCAGCGCCGGGGCGGACTGCCAGGTGATGCCCAGCGCGCCGAGCCCGGCGCTGGCCAGGTCGCCCAGAGCGGAGCTGAGGGTCGAGTTGGCCGGGAACCAGCCGAAGTAGCGCGGGTGCTGCACCTGGGTCACGCCCGGGACCACGATGGATTCGAGGTCGGCTAGGAGGCGGGAGAAGGGTTCGGCTTCCTCCGGGGCGTTTCCCGGCAGCTTCCCGGCCACCTCACCCGGGCCCACCTGCGCCTGCACCGGCAGCTGCGGGATCCGGGCGCGGTAGTCCGCGATCCAGTCGATCAGCTCATGGCCGGCGGCCCGGAATTCCTCAGGTCCCATGTTGCATCGTCGCTTCCTCCGGGGCGGGGCTACCCGAGCAGGTTACCGAAGCGTTCCCGGCTGCCCAGGCGGCGGGCGCGAGGCTGAGGGTGAGGGTGAGGGCTGGCGCTCGCGGCGGGCGCGGCGGGCGCGACGGTGGTCAGGACGGGGGCGGCGGAACGCGGATGTTCCGCGCGGCCATGCCGGCCTCGATGGCGGCGACCACCGATTCGACCACCTTTACCCGGGCCCACCGCTTGTCCTCGGCCTCGACCAGCACCCAGCGCGCGGCCGGGTGATCGGTCCGGTCCAGCATGTCCTCCACGGCCTCCTTGTACTGGCGCCGCTTGCCGCGGTTGCGCCAGTCTTCGGCGGTCAGCTTCCACGTCTTCAGCGGATCCTGTTCCCGCGCCTTGAACCGCTTGAGCTGTTCGGCGGACGACAGGTGCAGCCAGAACTTGATGATGATCATGCCTTCGTCGGCCAGCGTCCGCTCGAATTCGACGATCTCCCGGTAGGCGCGCTGCCACTGATCCTCGGTGGCGAACCCCTCGACCCGTTCCACCAGGACGCGGCCGTACCAGGACCGGTCCAGCACCGCCATGCCGCCCCAGCCGGGCAGCGCCGGCCAGAACCGCCACAGGAAGTGGTGGCGTTTCTCGTCATAGCTGGGCGCACCGAACTGGGCGACCCGGACGTGCCGCGGGTCCAGCGGCCCGACGAGCCGTTTGATCGCACCGCCCTTGCCGGAGGCGTCCCAGCCTTCGAAGACCACGCAGACCGGAGGCCCGATCCGCGGATCCTCCCCGATCAGGCCGCCCAGCAACAGGCGCAGCTGGAGCAGCCTGCCCTGAGCCGCGGCGAGGCGGACATCTTCCTGCGCCGGGGTGAGCTTCCGGCTGAGATCTACCCCGGCGAGCGCGCTCTTCTTGGCCGCCATGCTCTGGCCAGAAGGTCAGCGAGCGGACGGCTCGTCGAGGGCGGCGAAGAGCAGGCCGCCGATCATGGCCATGTTCTTGTGGAACTGGATCCGCTGTATCTTGCGCGTGGCCTCGTCCTCGAGCGCCCAGTACGAGTGCCCGGCCAAGGTGGTGGGCACCAGCGAAGCGGCCAAGGCCAGGGCGGCCAGCCGCGGAGCCCGCCCCGTCGCCAGCATCGCGCCGCACACTACCTGCACGGCGGCGTTGCCCCGCACCACCAGCTCATCGTCCTCGGGAAGCGGGACCGCCCGGCGGATCGCGGCCAGCACCGGGGCGGCCTGATCGACGCGCCCGCCCGGCGCCCGCAGGGCGTCGAAGCCGAGCAGGACGTACGTGGATCCCGTCAGAACACGGGCCGCGGGGCGCAGCGGTGCGAGCATGCTCTTGATCTTGGTCATAGCGCCTCGATAAGGGTTCGGGGACCTTCCCTCGTAGGACTGTACGCGCGGTCCGCGGCCACCAGTACCGCGACTGGCCGGGAACGGCCTCGAGGTCGGCAAGGACCATCGCCGCGGTTCTCCATACCATCTGCACGGGTTCTCCCCGGCATCTTCACGCCGATGCCCGCTTGTGGGCTTGATGGCCGAGGGCGGAATGGGGCATCCGGGCACCGGGGAGCGCAAGACCGCGGGCGAGGAGGACCCTCCGCCCGCGGCCGGGGCCGGACCTGGCGTGCGCCCGGTCACGATGTTCCGGTGGGGCGTGTACGTGAGCCTGGGCGTCCTCGCCGTTCTCGCCGCGGCCGCCGCCGTCTACACCACCCGGGCGGTACTGATCCGGGTGCTGATCGCGCTGTTCATCGCGATCAGCCTGGACCCGGCGGTGCGCGCCCTGACCCGCCGGGGCATGCGCCGCTCGCTGGCCGTGCTGGTGATCTTCCTGGTCGCGGCCGGCCTGGCGGCGGCGTTCCTGATGTCGGTCATCCCGGCGATGGTCCACCAGTTCGAGTCGCTGGTGCGCGATTTTCCCGGGTACATCGCGAGCCTGTCGGACCGTTCGGCCCGATTCCGGGAGCTGACCGACCGCTTCCACCTGACCAGCAAGGTCCAGGACCTGATCGCGAGCCTGCCCGGCCGGCTGGGCGGCGGGCTGCTCGGGTTCACCCGCCGCCTGTTCGGGGCGATGTTCGACACGCTGACGGTGCTGGTGCTCACCATCTACTTCATGGCCGACATGCCCCGGCTGCGGCACGGCGCGATGCTGCTGTTCCCGCGGGCACACCGCGCCCGGTTCGGCCGGATCGCCGACGTGATGGTGGACAAGGTCGGCTCCTACATGATCGGCAACCTGCTGATCTCCCTCGCCGCCGGGCTGGCCTCGTTCGCCGTCTTCGCCGCGCTCGGGGTGCCGTTCGCGGTGCCGCTGGCGTTCGCGGTGGCGCTGTGTGACCTGATCCCGATGATCGGCGCGACCCTCGGCGCGGTGATCTGCGTGCTGGCCGCGCTGCTCACCACCGAGCTCTGGCCGACCACGGTGGTCGTGGCCCTGTTCTTCGTGGGCTACCAGCAGCTCGAGAACTACCTCATCGCACCGCGCATCCTGCGGCACACGGTCAGCCTGAGCGCGGCCGCGGTGCTGCTGGCCGGCCTGATCGGCGGCACCGTGCTGGGCCTGATCGGCGCCCTGATGGCCATCCTGGTCGCGGCCGGCCTCAAGGTCGTCCTGGCCGAGCGGCTCCAGGCCCGCGACTCGGCCGACGCCGATGCCGATGCCGATACCGGGCGCTAGCGCGCCAGCGCGGCGACGGTATCCGCGGTGGCTTCGCCGCTGCGGACGGCGCCCTCCATGTAGCCGTTCCACTCCGGCGCGCACTCGGCGCCGGCCCAGTGGATGCGCCCGGCCGGTGCGCGCCACGCCTGGCCGTACGACGTCCACACGCCCGGGGCGAAGTGCGCGCCGTAGCAGCCGCGGGTGAATTCCTCGGCCATCCAGTCCCGTTCGATGTAGCGCTCAGGGCGTGCCGCCGCCTGGCCGAAGTAGCGGACGAAGCAGCCGGTCACTGTCTCCTGCCGTTCGGCCTGGCTGCGGCGTGCCCACAGGCGGGCCTGCTTGCCCTCCAGGAAACCCATCAGGACGCCGGGCGTGCCGGACGGCGGTGAGTTGTCGAAGGTCACCTTCACCGGTCCGGTGTCCGAGGCGGCCTGCCCGTTGAGCCCGTCCTGACGCCAGAACGGCTCGGGGTAGATGGCGTACGTCTTGATGACCGACCCGGCCGGCATCCGCTGGGTGAGCTGGTCGCGCCAGGATGGCAGCGGCGGGTCGTACTCCAGGCGGCCGGCCAGTGTCGGCGGCAGCGTCACGACGGCCGCGTCGCCGCGGTACTGCGAGCCGTCGCGGGCGATGACGCGGACCCCGTCGCCGTCATGCTCGATCCGGCGCACCGGGCGTCCCAGGACGACCCGCTCCCCGAGCGCGGCGGCCATCGCCTCGGCGACGCGGACCGATCCGCCGGTCACCCGGTCCTGCTGCGCTCCCCGGTCGACCGCGAGAAGCGTCTCCAGGTCGGCGTTGGAGTGCGCGTAGAACAGCGCGTGCAGCAGCGAGACATCACTCGCCTCGGCGGCCCACACCGCCTCGCAGGCGATGTGGAAGTAGGCGCGTCCCGCCTTGGTACGCAGGTTACGGCGGATCCAGCTCTCCCACGTCTGCCCGTCGAGCACCTCGGCGCCGGGCGTGAGCCACGGCCGCTGCAGGTCGGTGCGCGCGGCCAGCCGGGTGAACCGCAGCAGCCCCTGGGCGAGGTCCGCGACGGCGAAGGGTGAGATGCGCGGGACGGCGCCCTTGCGCGGCTTCATCGTGGACCGCCTGCCCCGCAGGTCCAGCAGCAGCTGGCCCTCGTCGTTCCAGGTGCGGAACGTCGACAGCCCCAGCTCGGCGACCAGCTCGTGCATCCGGGTGTGGCCCTCGCCGAGCCACTGCCCGCCCAGCTCGAGCGGCGTGCCGTCGTCCAGCACTACGCCCTCGGTGCGGCCGCCCACGCGCTCACGGGCCTCCACCACGGTCACCTCGTGCCCGCGCGCCACCAGCCGCCGGGCGGCGGCCAGCCCGGCCAGCCCGGCACCGACCACGACAACGCTGCTCATCCGGCTCAGCCCTCGGGCAGTGGCCGGGGCGTGATCCATGACTCATACCCGCCCGCGCTCATCTGCCTATCATGGCGTCTTGCCGCTTCGTTCGGCCCATTTCCGGGTCGGAGTTCAACGAGACGCGGCACCACCTTCCCCGGCCTGGACGGGGCGGCGCCTGATCCGGACGAGGCCGAGGGTCGCCAGGCACGCGGCCGCGAGCAGTGAGTAGGGCACCAGGTCCGACGTGGCCTGGGCCAGCGCCCCGCTGCCCGAGGCGGCGATCGCCTGGCCCGCGGCCCAGGCCAGGTTGCCCAGCCCGAAGGCCAGCCCCTGGTCGAGCCGCTGGTGCTGGGCCCCCTCGCTCACCAGCGTCATGGCCGGCGTGAACAGCGTGCCGAAGCACGGCATGCCCACGATCAGCACCGGGATCAGCACGGCCGCCGGCGCCAGCGTGGGCGCCAGCAGGCTGATCGCCACCGCGCCGGTCAGCGAGCACCTGATCGGCACGATGGCGCCCCGCCGGTCGGCCGCGCGCCCGGCGACCGGTGACAGCGCCGCCTCCACCCCGGCCGAGGCCAGGAACGTCCCCGCGATGACCAGGGCGGTGACCCCGAGGTCGGCCATTCGCAGCGGGGCGAGCACATCCAGTACGCCGAACGCCAGGCCCGCCAGCATCGTCAGCCACAACCCGACGCCCAGCCGGCGGTCGCCCACCGCGGCGAACGCCTCCCGCAGGCCCTGCGGGATCGCCTCGCGCGGCGCCGGCACGGCAAACGCCGCCGCCATCAGCAGCCCGCCCGCCACCGCGGCGCTGGCGAAGGCGGGCCCGGTGCCGATTGCGTCGGCGATCGCGCCCACGACCGGCCCGAACAGCGCCCCGCCCACGGCCGCTCCCATGGCCGTCCCGATCATCTCCCCGCGCCGCTCCGGCGGCGCCTCGGTCGCCAGCCAGGCCATGCCGCCGGCCCAGGTGCACGCCCCGCCCACGCCCTGCACGAACCGGGCGGAGTCGAGAACCGTCGCCGCCGGGGCCCACCCGAAGACCAGCGTCGACACCCCCATCAGCGCCAGCCCGAGCAGAACGGTCTTCCGGTAGCCCAGGTGCCCCGTGAGCAGCCCGCCCGGCAGCGCACCGATCAGGGTGCCCAGCGGATAGCTCGCGACCAGGATCCCCGCGCCCGCCTTGGACAGGTGAGCCACGTGCGTGTAGTGCGGCAGCAGCGGCGTCAACGCCGTGAAGAACATCGTGTCGACCAGCACGAGCACGCACACGAACAGCAGCAGTGCCCGCAGCGACCGAGTCAGCGGCAACCCCGTCACGCCCCCGTTCAGGTCGGCATATAGCGACTACTCGTCCCAGTGCGGCGGGCGTTCCCTGAGGAGGCGCTCGTCATCGTCCGGCTCGGGAGCCTCGCCCCAGCCGACGCCGGCTTCTTCCTCGCTCTGGGCCGGCAGCACCGGCTTGTCGTCTGGACCAGGTCGCATAACCCCACTTTCGCACGGTTGGCCCGGGTCGGCTGGTGCTCGCCACGCTGGCGGGGATCTATGCCTGAAGCGACGGCTCGTCGGGGGCGGACAGGCTCAGCACAGCGCCGGCCACCGCGGGGGACGCGCAGAACTTCGCCTCCAGCGCCCGCAACCGGACCGCCACGTGTGACTCGGTGTCATCACCGGTGAGGTCGACGTCGCCGGTCACGTAGACCATCCGCGGCCCGACCACTTCCAGCCGCAGGTAGGTTACCCGGGCAACCTCCGGCATCTCCAGCAGGGCCCGGAGAGCCGCCGAGCGTACCCGGGGGTCAGCCTCCTCGCCGACCAGGAACCGCCGGTTGCGGTTGATCAAGACGACCGCGACGACGCCGAGTAGCAGGCCGACCAGGATCGAGCCGGCCGCGTCCGGCACCGCGGAACCGGTCAGCTGATGAGCGGCCAGCCCGGCCGCCGCGATGACCAAACCGGTCAAGGCGGCGGAGTCCTCGGCGAACACCGCCCGCAGGGTGGGGTCGGAGGTGACCATAACGTGCTCGATCACATCCCGCTCCAACGGCTCAGCCTCGGATCTGGCCTGCCGGACCGACTGCAGGAACGAGATTCCCTCCAGGACAAAGGACACGGCCAGGACGACATACCCGGCGAGGAAGTGTTCGGCCGGCTCGGGATGGATGAGTTCCTGGACGCCGCGCGTGACCGATACGGCGCCACCGGCCACGAAAACCCCGAGCGCGGCGAACAGCGACCACACGTAGGCTTCCCGGCCATGACCGAACGGGTGGGCGCGGTCGGGCGGGCGGCGGGCCCGCCGACCGGCGATCAGCAGGAAGATCTCGTTGCCGGAGTCGGCCCACGAGTGCGCCGCCTCGGCCACCAGCGACGCCGATCCGGTCAGTACGGCGACGGCCGACTTCGCCACGGCGATCAGGACGTTGGCGGCGAGGGCCACCAGCACCGTCGTGAAGCTCTCCGATGCGCCGGGACCGCGCAGGAACGGCATCGCCATGACCAGCTCACGCGACCCGCGGGCAACCCCCTCAGCCGCCACCCGTGCCGGAGCCTGCTCGCCGCCCTCCTCGCGCGCCATCAACCACTCTTAACACAGTCCGCCGGCACGTGGATAACCGGACGAGCTGTGCATAAAGCGTCGCGCCGGGGGTTCGAAGGCGCACGACCCGCCGCGCTCTCCAGGGTCATGCGGCAGCGGGTCTCGATCGCCCGGCCCTGCTCACCGCTGCGGAGCTGCTGCTGCTCGATGACCGTTCGGCGCCCTAGATGACCTGACCCGCAGCCGGCCTCGCTACCGGATCTGGACGGCCACCAGTAAGCGGCCTCCCGGAAGGCCAGGAGATGGATGGCACGCTGACCAGGGCAATCGCCGACGCACTGCCCGAGGGCACCACGTTCGGCTTCAACTGCGACGCAGATGAGCGCACGTGGATACACGTGATCGGCCCCGGCGACAGTATCGATCCCATAGTCACCCGCGAGTGCTGAACACGGCCCTGGCCAGCCTGAGGCGCCCCACGCTTGACAGCTAGAACAGGCCCGCGCCTTGGCCAGTGCGCGGTAGCAGTGGCTCGTGATAAGGCCGCAGTCGTCGCGTTCCGGTTGGCGAGCGCGGACGTGTGGTCTAGCCTGCTGTGACTATGGCCGGTTTGGCTGGTTCCGGTAACCCGGCGTACGGGCACCCCGTGCCGCCGGGACCTCGGTTCTGCCCGGCGTGCGGGCACCCCGTGCCGCCGGGACCTCGGTTCTGCCCGGTCTGCGGGCAGCCGGCCCTCAGCAGCGCTGCGCAGCCCCAGCCGACGACGGCGCCGTTGCCAGTGGTCCCTGCCTCGCCGCAGTCCACATTGCCGCCGGTGTCACCCATAGCCGCTCCGCTGCCGCAACCAGAGCCCGGGCCCTGGGACTCCTGGTATGCGCCCCGGCGTCCGTCGCCCCCGCCGCCCGGTCCGCCAGGTCCGCCAGGTCCGCAGCCATGGCCGACGCCACCGGGCGGTGTGCCACCGCCGCCTTTCGACCCGGATGCGACGCGGGTGGACGGCCTGGGACCGATGCCGTCTGGAGACCGGCCCACGGCGATGCTCGGCGCCCTGCGGCAGGCGCCTGCCTCTGGCGGCCCGCGGCGTTCCCGCCGCCCGCTGGTCCCGGTGATCGTGGCCGCCGCGCTCGTGGTAGTCGTGGCCGGGGTCATCATCTTCCGGGCCCACTCGGGTAGCACCGCAGGCACGGGCACCACGCCGTCTACTTCGTCGCAGGATGTGCGGCGGCAGGCGGCGGTGGGGCTGTCCGGGCTGCTGGCGCAGAGCGTCACCGACCGCGCCGCCGTCAGCGACGCGGCCGCGGACGTGCGCGGCTGCGGCCCTTCCCTGCGCCAGGACGCGCGGACCTTCGCCCGCGCAGCCAGCTCCCGGCAGCGCCTGCTGTCCCGGCTTGGGAGCCTGCCCGGCCGTTCCCTGCTGCCTGCCGCGATGGTGCAGGACCTGACCGGCGCCTGGCAGGCGTCAGCCCAGGTGGACACCGATCTCGCCCGGTGGGCGGACGACACGATCGCCCGTGGCTGCCACCGCGACAGCCGACCCGACGCCGGGCTGCGGGCCTCCTACGTCCCGGAGAGCCAGGCGACCGAAGGCAAGCACGCGTTCGCCAGCCTCTGGAACCCGCTCGCCAGACGATACGGCCTCACCACCTACCAGCCGAACCAGCTCTAGACGGTCTGGTACGTAACGCGCGGGCAGCCGTCACCTGAGCCCGGCTACGGGCCGACGAACCACCGCTGCTCCGGCTGGCGTGCGGGAACCTGCCATCGGATCGCGGTGTAGAAGAAGCAAGGCACCACGGAAGGAGCGCCCCGATGCCGCGCAGGCTGATCGCTGCCACCGCTCTCGCCGCAGGCATGAGCATCGCCGCCGCAATCTCGCTGGCCACGCCGGCACTGGCGAAGGGACCCTCGCAGGCGAGCATCAACGGCCCTGGCCTGGCCCGCGCGATTGTCGTCTCCGGCGGCGGTGAGCCAGGACAGCTGGGCACGCTCGCGGTGCTCGCCGGCCAAACCGGCCTGTTCACCGCGTTGTTCGGTGCGGGCCCTGACGTGCCCGGCCAGGCGTCGGCCCCGCTGCGAACCTCGCCGCCGAAGGCCTCCCTCGGCCCGCGGTACACGGTCATCTACACGGTGCCCGGCGTCACCGCCCGGCCAGGCGAGCAATTCGGGCGGATCCGCCAGGACCTCTACCCAGGTGCGGCCGGCGGGCCGGTCATCAATACGCCACCAGGCCAGAATGGCTTCGGGCAGCCACTGCAGGAAACCGGATGGTTCCGGGCAAGTCCCGGCCTGACCCGCACCCTCGCCCAGGTCGGCGTTCCATTGCGACCGGGCACACGGGCAGCCACGCAGCCCCGCCCTCCCGCCGCACATCCGGCGGCAGCGCATCAAACGGGCTCACGAACCGTGGCTTGGCTCATCGCGGCGGCCGCGGCTATCGCCGCCGCAGCGCTCGCCGGCATCGCGCTGTGGTGGCGTCACCGCAAGCCAGCCACGGTGGCTGACAGCGAACCCAGAACCAGCGGACCAGCTGCCAGGTCAGCCTAGCCGCAGGCTCGCACCGCTACCAGGTTCGATGCCGTTGTCCAAGACGCTGCGACCGGAACCGCGGCGACCAGTTCTGGTAAGGAGCACGGAGCCCGTCGCAAACGGACCGGTCGATCCGGCCAGGGTCAGGGAACCGCTGCGGTTCGTGCCGGAGCGAGCTGGAGATCCGGATCGGGAATCCGGCCCGGCGTCGGTGCTAGTTCCCGGGTCAGAAATGCGCCGGGGTGTTCCGCGCGCTGGTCAGCCTGGTCTGGGCGTAGTTGCACTCGGCGACGATAGCGGCGAGGCGCCGGCCGATGCGAGCCAGGGGACCCGGTTCGCCCTGCGTCACGTTGTGGTTCATCGTTCCTCCTCGGTTTCCGGCGATCTGTTCGCCGGTCACTTTGAGTCTCGCCGTAAGGCCCGCCTTGGCGCGTCGGAGGTAATCCCTATTTTGCCTGCTGAGATGGGTCTTATCCGGGCCTGGAACCGGCTTACCCGGGCTTAGCGTGCCTTAGCCGGCCGAGCGTGGAGCACGAGCGGGCTGCCGCCCGGTCGTCTCGTATCTTCCGCGCACCTCGTTTGAGGTGTGGATCTAAAACACCGAGATGTGCACGTGATCGTAATGGTTCGCGGTGATGCTGCCCCGGTTCTCCATCGGGACCCAGCCGGAAGACGCCATACGGACGTCCCAGATCCGCTGTCGGTAGATGATGTACATAATCCCGAGCCGGGAGGCGTTCGCCTGGGCCCACGCCGCAATATCGTAGCCCTTCTGGATTGAGGAGGCGGTTGGCGTGACGCCCCCGGAACTGAGCATGAAGTCACACGCCCTGCCGAGCGGATGCTCGCCGTCGCTGCCGGGCCGGTAGCAGCCGATGGCGGAGAACGGGCCGAACCTCCGGTCGATCTCGTCTCGCACCTCGCGCATGCGGGGCGTGATGTTGTCCCCGATGGTGGGCGACTGCGGCTGGAACTGGGCCAGCAGGCGCTTGATCCGCTGCTGCTGGCCCGCCAGCGTGGCAACCATCTGGCGCAGCCCGGCCACTTTGACCTGCGCGGCCTGGTCGGCCCGCTTGCCGGATACTGTGAGCCGTTGCAGCTGCTGTTCCCGGGCGTCGCGCTGCTGGGCGAGGTATTCAATGGTCGCGGACCTGCCGAGCACCTGCTGCGGGTCGCCGCCGGCCAAGAACGCGAGGGCCTGGTCGGGCGCACTGCCCATGTAGCTTGCCGCGGCGAGCCTGGCGAGGTGGCTATGCGCGGCGGCGAGCTGGCGGTCCAGCACCCGTACCCGGGCCGCCGCCGCCTCGGCGGCGGTTTCCGCTCCGGTGAGAACTTCCAGCTGACCGCGGTACTGCCTGGACAGCGCGGCCGCGCGGGCCTCCAGCTGTGCGAGCGGCGTAGGAGCGTCAGCGCGGAGCAGCCCGCCAGCCGCGCTATCTCGCGCTAGCTGGGCGGTCGGCACCGCAGCCCGGGCGGACGAGGCAAGCAGCGAGCATGCAACGGCCACGGCAACGACTCCACCCCGGCTGCGTGCTCCGCAGCGAAGCCGATGTCCAGCACTAGCGAGCCGGCTCTGGGTGGAGTACCGGCGCATAGGCTGACCTCTCCCCTCTGCCAACACTGTGTCAACGCATGTGACAGGCCGGATCTCAGGGCTATAGGAGCTACGCCGGACGATAGCAGCCCGTTCCCGCCACGTCTGGCTGTTCCGCCGGCTGCCACTCACCGCAGGACGCTTGGTCACCGCGCTGGCGATAGTGGTGTTTCACCTGATGTTCAGCTCGCCCCACTGGTCGCTGGCGGCCTGCTCGAAGCTGGTTTTCAGCTGGTAGACGTGCCTTGCTCATCATCGGATATCTAGATATCGTTAGATCACTATGGCAGATAAGCTGGCGCGAGGGAGTGGCAGCGCCCCAACGAAGAACATGGTGCTGCGGCTCGATCCGGACCTAGCCGAACGGCTGGCGGGCATCGCGGAGGTGGAGGGGCGTTCGGTATCGGACGTTGCTCGCGAGGCGATCGCCGCTCTGGTGGAGGCGCGCCGCAAGGACAAGCGGTTCCGCAGGCTGCTGGAGGACAGCCTGGCCCGCCACCAGCGCTTGCTCGACCTGCTGCGGGGTGATGAGCCGTGACCTCGCTGGATGTCGCCGATCTCGTCGTGATCGGAGGGCGGGTGCTCGGCATAGGAACGGGCGCCGCACTCGAACAGGTAGATCCGCAGGCCGCTGAGACGGCCCTGGCCGAAGCCCCGGTGCCGTTGTCCCTCCCCGATAGCTACGCCGCGGCATCGGCCTGCGCGCGTCTGATGAGCGGGCTTCTGCAGCACCCCCCGTTCCCGGAGCACCGGGAGCGGGTAGCGGTCGCAGTCGGCCTGCAGTTCCTCGCCGTCAACGGCTGGCAGGCCGACCTTGACCCGCCGCAGGTCGCCGTGATCGTCGTTCAGTGCCTGGCATCAGGGCGCATCGAGCCTGACGACATCGCCGGGTGGCTAGCGGCCAGGCTGTCTGCACCCGCTGTGCGCGGCATCAGGATGCTGCACATCAGGAACAAGGAGAGCCTCGTGCGACTCCCGCTTCACGGCCCTGCCCGGCGCGCCCGTGGTGGTGCCGGCATGTCCGTCGATGGCCGGATGCTGGCGCGGTTCAGCGACCACGCCGCCGCCGCTGTCTTCATGGCCCGTCAGGAGGCCCGGCGACTCGGCCACGGCAGCGTCGATCCCGAGCACCTGCTGCTCGGCCTGATCCGAGTTGGAGAGGGGACCGGGATCTGCGCGCTGGACAGGCTCGGGGTCAGCCGGGAGGCATTGCGACGGCAGCTAGAGGAAAGCATCGGCCACGGCCCGGGAAGGACTTACGGTCCCGTCCGGTTCAGCCGACCGCGCGGCCAGAAGGTACTAGGCTCCGCGCTGCCTGAGGCGCTCGCGCAGGGCACCACCGATATCTGCACCGCGCACCTCCTGCTCGCCCAGTACCACGACGACGGGCCCGCTTCCCGGACGCTTGCATGGCTCGGGGCTACCGAGCACCGGGTCCGCGACACCGTCGCGGCGCTACGGGCGCAGACCCGGAAGGGCGTGTGACGCGCCGTGCTCGCGCGGCCCGTGTACGACGCATCGGCGGTCAGTACCGCGAAGGCCGCCGGGAGGAGCCGAGGATCGCAGCTGCCATCCTGGCCGCCCTAGGCGGCGCGTCGCCGGCGGTGCGGGCGCAAGCTGAGGCACTGCCGTTCGGCGACGGGACGTTCGGTGCCGCCATGGGGGGTGCTCACCGTGCACCATCCCTGTGCCCGTCCCCGCCAACTGTGCCGATGGTTTCAACGCCGCGTACTGGCGTCGCCCCGGTGCCTACCTGGATCCGCGGGTCTGGCGGCCGATGCCGGCGCTAGCGCTGATACCTGACGCCGACCGCGAGGTAGGCATGCACCGGCTGCGAGCCGACCTCGATAGCGGTGACAGCACAGCGGCGCTATCTCGAAGCAGTGTCAATAAGGAGGCACGACATGGCCAGGATCACCTACGACGACCAGACTGCGGCAGCGTTCAAGGCGGTCCGTGAGGTTCCGCGAGACGGGCTCGGGGCGTGGCGCGAGGCAGTCCGGCGGCATCTCAGGCCGTCGCCGCGCATGACCGTGGTGGACATCGGGGCGGGAACCGGCGCCTTCGCCGCCGCGTTCAGCGACTGGTTCGGCCTCAGCATGCTCGCGGTCGAGCCGTCGGCGGCGATGCGGGCCCAGATTCCGCGCCGCCCGGGCATCCAGGTGCTGGAGGGACATGCCAGCGCCCTCCCGCTGCCAGACGGCTCGGCGGACGGCGCATGGCTGTCCCTCGTGATCCAGCACATCCCCGACCTGGAAACTGCCGCATGCGAGATCCGCCGCGTTCTCCGCCCTGGCGCTCCCGTGCTGATCCGCGGGGGGTTTTCGGGCAGGGCCGACACGACGCACACCTTTCCCTGGGAGTTCTTTCCCGAGACCGCCCGGACGGTCAATACCTTTCCCTCCGTCGAGCAGGCATGCCAGGCGTTCGCCACCGCAGGATTCCGCCGCGACGCGCTTGAGCAGGTCCCCGAGACCCTGACCAGCCTTGCCGAGTTCCTCGCCCAGGCGGACACCTTCCGCCGCGCCGACACCACGATGCGCGGCCTCACCGAGGAGGAGTTCCTGCGGGGCAAGGAACGACTCCGCCGGGCCGCGCAGGACGCCGGGCACACACACAGCCCCGAACCCAGAACCAACTGGCTTGACCTCCTGGTTCTGCGCTGAGGTTCCTGCCTGCCTTGTCGTCGCTGACCGCGACGGTCATGCCGCGAGGACACGCTCACCGGACCGTCGCCATGGCCGCGCGTTCCGCGCCAGGACACTGATCACCAGCGACGACCAGACCGCGGCAGCGTTCAAGGCGGTCCTCCGGCAGCATCGCCCCGAGTACAACCAGACGCGGGCCTATATGCGCTAGGCCCTCGACGACTTTCAGGCCCCGAAGGTAGGCGCCAGGCCGAGCAGGGACGCGCGCGCCAGCGCCTCGCGCTCATCAGTGAGCGCACGATGGCGCAGCCGGACCTGTTCGACGGAGGCCTCCAGCCCGGCGAACCTGGCCGAGTCGGGCGACATCCCGAGGTCGCGTAGCGCCCGGACCCCGACCTGGGCGTTTCGCAGCTCGTCCGTCCAGGCGTCTAGCTCTTGCCGGGTGGCGGCGATCTGACCGTCCAGCTCCGCCATCCGGTCCTTGACGGCCTGCAGCTCTGCCCCGGGGGTGGGCGACACCTTGTCCAGGCCCGCCCATCCCACCGGATCGGACCAGCAGCGCCGCACTGAGCCGGTGCGCTCGTAGCGCGGTCCGGCCGGGGCCCGCTCGCCGCCGAAGGGGTCGCCAGTCTCTAGGCCCCACAGTCCCCGGTAGTCCCGCAGCCATGGCGTCGTATCGTCGATGAGCACCGGGCTCCAGCCGCGCTCCTCACCCGGACCTACGCTCAGGCCGTCCCCTCGGCGGTAGTCAATGAACGGGATGCCGAACGCGGTGCCTTCGCGGTCGCGGGTCCACGGCAGGAGCGGCCGGCTCAGGCGCCGCCAGGCGGCGAGCACCCGCCGGAACGCCGCGGGCTCGACGGTTACCACGTAGTCCCCTGGTAGGCAGGCCCCCGAGTGCGAGCCGGCGCCGACGAAAACCACTGGGTGAGTGTCTCGCCACTCAAGATCAGGGTCGTCCTGCCTGCGGCGCAAATCATCACCCACCTCCTCATGGGAGGAGAAAGCGACCCACGCCGGCCGGGCGACGGGTTCCGGCGGATCGGGCAGGAAGACGGTGACCTGTTCCCAGTCGGCCTCATGGTCGTTGACACCACCGAAGGTCGACCGCCAGTCGTTCATCGCGTAGAGGAACCAGTACTGCAGCGTGACGAACCCCCGGTCCCGGGTGACATGACCGTAGTAGGCATAGCTATCGTGGCCGGCTCGAGCCCGGTAATTCTGCTCGGCCGCAGCCGTCGTGCCGCCGGGCACCCGCCCCCGTACCAGCAGCGATAGGCGGAAGCCCGCATCAATCAGCCGACCCAGCAGCCCGACGACGGCGAACCGGCCGCTGCCTGGCGCCAGTCGCGCTCGCCCAGGCTCGCGCCGCCACGAGCGGTATTCACTGCGAGTGAGAGGGTGCTCGACGAAACGCAGTGACAGGTCCCTCACATACGGTGCCGCACCTGCCTCCGCCAGCCGCTCGGGGGTGAGCTCGCCCGGCGCGCACGGCCGCACGGCGGCAGCGCGCGGTCTCCGGGAGCGCCCGGACTCTGCCGACTGCCAGAGCCCGCACCTCTCTACGTAGGCCGAGACCGACATCGGCAGAAAGAGCTCACCACGCGTGAAGCGCAGCACCGGTTCATAACGCCGCAGCAACCGCAGGTCCTCTGCCGCGTCCCCGCCGACATCGGCCGCCGCCTCCTCAACACACAAGCCCTTGCGAGCCTCCCCCACCAGATCGGCGGCCGTGGAGGCGCGGTGCCAGCGTTCCATAGACATCACCGTAAGTAGCCCTCGCCGCCGATGTCGAGAGTGTGCCCGCGGCCGCAGCCGTGGCTCCCGGGGGCCGTTGTGTCTGGCTGCGGGCCGGCACCGCCGAACCTCCAGGCCGGCTGACTCGCTGACAACGTGCGAACTCAGGTCGCAGTCTCGCCGCCTTGTGTCCCCTGGGGGTGTCGCGCGGGCGCGAAATCGGGTATTTCCGGTCAGCCCTCGATGCCGCTGTCGCTTCGAGCACGCAGGCTAGTCGCTAAGTGTTGGTATATGAGACAACGCACGTTAACTTTCCGGATGAAATTGAGCTTCCCGACCGATATCGTCCTATTTGTGGAGGATGTGATCCCGGCTGGTGACGTCGACGTAGGCGACGTGATCGTCCTTCCCGATGCCGATGACCCCGTTCTGGTCAACAGGGTGCGCCTCGGCCAGGGAGGGCTCATCTTCACGGTCACCTCAGCCAGCAGTGACTCGCCAGAAGAAGAGTGGCCAGTGAAGTTGACGGCCGAGGTCCGCCTGTGCAGACGCGGCCGGGACGTGGCCCGCTAGGCGCTGGTCTGGCTCATGCGCCGCAGAGCACGCCGCTCGTCCTCGCTGGTACCTCCCCACACGCCGGCGTCCAGGCCGGTGGCCAGGGCCCACTCCAGGAACCCCGCCACTGGGTCCCGCGGACATTCAGGCCAGGGATCATCCCCGAGCTTCCCGCTGCGCTAAGTGCCGCGCCCCGGAAGACGAACACGGCGGCGATCACCGCCCACATGAGGCCGAGCAGGTCGTCGGCCTGGATACAAAGTCCACGCGGGTGAGGAGGTGCGTGACAAGCCAGTGGGCGAGCAGCATGGCGATGGCCGGCGCGCCGTGCCTAGCGTGTCTCGCGGCTCGGCCGCTGAGACCGGCTGTCAATCACCGCGGAAGACCGTGCCTGCCTTTCATCATCCCCGGTAGGCGCTGCCCTGGAGCAGCTTTCCGGCCTGCCTGCCAATGACCGCCTCTTACTGTCTGGCCAGGTCCCGGCCTGGCGGAATACCTTGGCGCGGGTCCTGTTCGGCCTCCAGCCGGGCCCGCTGCTGCGGACTCAGCCGCTCCCGCGGCACCGGCCCTTCGGACCGCAGCGCCCCGGCCCCGCCGTCCCGCCAGGCCCGCCGCCACCGCCGCAACGACGCGCTCGGTCAGCCTTTGCCGGGCCGGGGTCAGTGGTGGCACATGACGTGGTCGATGAGGCGGTATTCGGCGGCCAGTACCAGGTCGTCGACGTTGGAGTTGAGGGACAGGACGTGGGTGATCTGTGCGGCCACGTGTATGGCTGGCATGGGCGGGACACGGCGGACGCGGCCCCTTGGCGGCCTCCGCGTTTCCTGTGGTGCGCCGGTTCCCGGCGTGGCCGGGGCTGCCTAGGCTTCCCCTTCCGGCTGGCTGTTCTGGCCGAGTGCCACCTGGATGCTTCGTTCGTCGGTCCCGCGCAGGACGTTCAGCTCGATGGCGTCGCCGGCCGTCTGGAGCGCGCCGGACAGGTCGTCGACGGTGCGGACTGGCTGGCCGGCGGCCGCCACGATCAGGTCGCCGGGTGCCAGGCCAGCGCGCGCGGCCGGGCTGTCTTCGGCTACCTCGCGGATCAGCAGGCCGTCGGTGTCGGGGAGACCGACGGCGCGCCGTAGCCGCCTGGCCACATGGCCGGGAGTGATCGTGATGCCAAGCTGCGGCGGCCGGACAGATTCCCCGCGGGCGAGCGCATCGACCCGGCGGCGCAGCGCCTCGTCGGCGGGTATGGCCAGGTAGAAACCCTCGCCAAGGCGGTTCGTGTTGATTCCGAGCAGCTGTCCCTGCACGTCGAGGACGGGACCGCCCGAGGAGCCGGGCAGCAGCGGCGCAGTGTGCTCCAGGCTGCCGGTGATGCGCAGGCCGCGAGGGCCGCGGAAGGTCCGGTCGATACCGGAGACGGACCCGAACGTCACCCGCAGCCCGCGCCCGCCCGGGTTAGCCAGGGCGAAGACGGGCATCCCGATGACGGGCGCCGCGGTGGCCCACGGCAGCGCCGGAACCTGACCGGTGTCGGCCTCGATGACGGCGAGGTCGCCGTCGATGTCGTGCCCGGCCACGTTCCCCTCGGCCGTGCGCCCGTCGGCGAAGGTCACCGTCACCTGACTGCCGCGCACGTTGTGCGCGTTGGTCAGCACCTGCCCCGCGCCGAGCACGATGCCCGAGCCGATGCCCCACCGCTGCCCGATGCCGGCTACCGAGGGGCCGGCGTCCTCCGCCAGCCGCGCGATGCTGGCCTGAATCTCGTCGAAGATCGTCATCGCCACCCATTCCTTCCCGTTGGTAGTAACTTGCAAGTTACTACTAACTATGGCGATGTCAACGCGGCGGCTAGGATCGTTTTATGGCCCAGAGCGAAACTGCCTCCTCACCGCTGGCCGAGGCGCTGGCCAGGGTTGGTGACCGGTGGACCCTGCTGGTGGTGGAGGCGCTGCTCACCGGGCCGCGCCGGTTCAACGAGCTGCTCGACCAGGTCCCCGGTATCGCGGCGAACATCCTGTCCGAGCGCCTCAAGCGGCTCGAACGGGAAGCGCTGCTGGTGGCCCGGCCTTACTCCGAGCGGCCGCCCCGCGCCGCCTACCAGCTGACCGCCGAGGGCCAGGAACTCGCGGGGGCGCTCCGCCTGCTGGCGTACTGGGGGGCCGGGCATGCCGACCCGGCGCAAGCGCCCCGGCACCCTGCGTGCGGCACCCCGATCGAGGCCCGCTGGTACTGCCCGACCTGCGATCATCTCGTTGACCACGAGCCGAACCACGCCGAGGTGCATTTCGTCTAGCTGGCGGCGGGCGCGGGCCCGCAGTGCACCTGCAGCTCGCGCCGGAAGGACCGGCGAGCTGGCGAAAACGCCTCGAGTCTTCCGGCCCGGGCCATCAGGCCTGTGGTCACCACGCCACCTTCACGCCTGTCTGGCCCCGGTCACCTGTACTGCACGCGGCGGTTGGCGACCTGGAGTACCCCCATCCCGGGCAGAATCAAGGCGTAGCAGGAGGAGTCCTTGCCATCCATGGCACTGTCCCCCATGGCGCGGGACCTGGACCGTTCGGTGCCCGGCAGATCGCCGAAGACGACCTGAGCACCCAGCCATCTCGGCCATGCAGACGGAGTGCGCCGAACTCGAATCCGGGTATTGAGCCAAAGGCAAGGCCGAGCGCAGATCTGGTCGCCGGCCCGGCGCCGAACCCGAAGATCAAACGGACTGACTTCGCGGATAGTGTCAGCGGCCAGGGACCGGCAATCAAGCCTCCTATCTCTCCCAGCCGACGCGTAAGGGTCCGTATCCACCTGACTCGAGCGGCCTGATCGAGGATCAGTACCTTTCGGTGTCGCGCCGTCTTCTCGTGGCCATTGCGATCACCGTTGCACCCTGCGCAGAGTTGCGACAGCGTCGGGGGGCAGCGCCCAGCCCGGCCGCGGCGGCGGGCCGGGCAGGGTGCCGGCCAGTCCGGCCGGGAAGCCGTCCAGGATAGACCGGTCACCGAAACGGTCGCGCTGCTTGACGCAGGCACCGGCGCGGACCACCGACTCGGCCCCGACCACGCTGCCGTCGCACACGATCGCGCCCGGCTCGACGATGCTGCCCCGGCCGATATGGCAGCCGTGGATCATCGCGCCCGGGCCGATCACCGCGTCGTCGTCGATGATCAGCTCGTTGTCGGGCAGCAGATGCAGCACCGTGTTCTCCAGGATCTGCACCCGGGAGCCGATGCGGACCGGGCCGTGCGAGTCGCCGATGATCTTCACACCGGCACCGATGAGCGAGTCTTCGCCGATGACCACGTCCCCTGTGATCTCGGCCGAGTCGAACAAGACCGTGCCAGCGCCGATCGAAGGGGTCTTGTCGCGATAGGCGTACAGCGTTCCCATGCGTTCTCCTGCTCGCATCGGTCCATGCACGATGGTGCCCGGGTGGCCGGTCAGGCCGGTCTGGTGCTGGCGCAGCACCGCGAGCCGCTCACGGTCGGCGTCGGTGGCCGACCGGATGACATGCGGCGGGCGCCCGACCAGGACCGACCCGGGCGGGATCACAATGTCCGGCGGCACCAGCGTGCCTTCGCCCAGGATGCATCCGCTGCCGAGGCGGGAGCCGGGCATGAGAATCGCGCCGTTGCCGATCTCGCACAGGTCGCCGACGGCGGCGCCGACGATCGTGGCCCGGTGACCGAAGACGGTGCGCTGACCCACCCGGACCGGATGCTCGGGCGTGCCGATCACCACCCCGTTCTCCAGGATGGCCGAGTAATTGCCGATGCTCACCGCCGCGCCGTGCGCCCGCACCACCAGGCCCTGCGCCAGGATCGCGCCGGCACCGACGTGGACCTCCCCCAGGACCACCGCCGAGCCGGCGATCTCAGGCTCAGGCTGGTCAACCAGAAGCTGGTTGAAGCTCACGCTGGCCTCACCGTCCTCTTGGCCGTCGGGTATCCGGCCGGTCCGTAACCGACACTACCCGCGCACTACCGCGCCCCAGTGATCCGGTCCGCGCTCCGCGCCTAGGTGCCGGCACCGGACATCCGTCCAACGCTCTGTTACGAATGATCCGAACATGACATACGAGATCCGCCTTACGCGGCGAGCGAAGCGTGACGGCATAACCGTGTCTGGCACAGATCTGGATCGTCGGCGCGGCCACCGACGCTCGGTATTGCCGCGTAGGGTGCTCCTTCAATGTCGCCGAAGGTGCGAGCCGCGAGTAGCCCTGTGCTGACCGGTATCGCTTTGAGTTGCCGTGAGGAGGAGCGCTCGCCCGCCGGACTGGCTGACCTGGTCAGCGCCGGTCGCTGTTAGCGTCGGGGGATGGGACGGCACAGCCCGCGAGGGAGCACGTCATGAAGGCGATCGTCCAGCACCATTACGGGGCGCCACAGGATGTCCTGCACCTGGCCGAGGTAGAGATGCCGGTCGCCGGCGCGGAGGACGTGCTGGTGTCGGTGCGTGCTAGCTCGGCCAATCCGTGGGACTGGCACTTCATCCGCGGTGAGCCGCTCCTGGTCCGCCCCGCGGGGCTGGGGGGCGTCCGCAAACCGAAGTTCCCGGTCCCGGGCGGGGACCTCGCCGGAACGGTGGAGCGGGTTGGCAGCGCCGTCACTGCATTCAAGCCGGGCGATGAGGTATACGGTTTCGGCCACGGCGCCTTCGCCGAGTACATAGCTGTCCGCCAGGACGGCCTCGCGCCCAAGCCGGGGAATCTCACCTTCGAGCAGGCCGCCGCCGTGCCACTGGCCGCAGTGACCGCCCTGCAGGGACTGCGCGCAGGAGGGATCCAGCCGGGCCAGCACGTTCTGATCATCGGCGCCTCAGGCGGCGTGGGGACCTTCGCGGTACAGATCGCCAGGCACCTGGGTGCCCAGGTGACCGGCGTCTGCAGCACCCGGCACGCGGACGTGGTGCGCCGCCTGGGCGCCAAGCAGGTCATCGACTACACCAAGAAGGACTTCACCCTCGGTGCCGCCCGCTACGACCTGATCCTTCAGCTAGGCGGGACCTATTCTCCAGCAGCGGTCAAGAAGGTGCTCACACCCCGCGGCACACTCATCCAGTCCTTCGGCGACGGCAGTCGCTGGTTCGGCCCCGTGGGCAACCTCATCAAGGCCGTGGCCCTCAACGCGCTGGCCGGCCAGACCCTGAAGTCATTCACCGCCAAGGTCACCGCCCAAGCCCTCACCGAGGTCCGCGACCTCATCGAATCCGGCAGTATCACTCCGGTGATCGACCGCACCTACCCGCTCACCGACGCGGCAGCCGCTGTGCAGCTGGTCGAGGAGGGTAGCCCCGCGGGCAAGGTCGTCGTCGTGGTGGAACCACCCCCGCCCAGGCTGCCACCCCCCTAATCCCGCAGATGGGCAATTGCTGAACGCCGCGCACCATTGCTCACGCGACCGCGTCACCGGTGGAGAACGCCCGATCCGGTCGATCTGCATGCTGTCGCACGCGTGGCCGGCGCAGATACCAGCAGCACCGATTCGGCTTCCTGATGCGGGCCGCTCGCCGTCGCGCTGGGTGATCAACCGTCACCTGGAGCAACGCGCACACTGCCGTCGTTCGGCGCGATCCTCCCATCGTTCGAGGTGCCTGCGGGGAAAGCGCCGGATTGGACGTTATGGCGCGTGCTGTGGCATCGCTCGCGCACCCTCAGGCGCTCGTCGCGGCGCCGTTAGCAGACTGGCACACTGGCCTGGTGATGCGGGATGCCTGGGACTTGCACGCTGGTGAGTGGATCTCATGGGCCCGCGCGCCGGGCCACGACAGCTACTGGCGCTTCCACCGCGAGGCATTCCTCCCGCTGGTTCCCTCGCCGGGGCGGCTGACTCTGGACATCGGATGCGGGGAAGGCCGGCTCATGCGTGACCTGTCCCGGCTCGGTCACCGGGTCCTCGGGATCGACGCCTCGCCGAGGATGGTCACGGCCGCCGCCTCCGTTCCCGGCGCTGCCGGGTGGGTGGCTGCAGGTGATGCCGCCACGCTGCCGGTGGCCGCCGCCGCGGACTGTGCGGTGGCCTTCATGAGCCTGCAGGACATCGACCATATGGAACAAGCGGTGGCCGAGGCCGCCCGCGTTCTGGTGCCCGGCGGCCGGCTGGTGATCGCCGTCACCCACCCGGCCAACACGGCCGGGAAGTTCGCTCCCGGGCCCGACGAGGCGGCGCGGCCGTTCGTCATCGACGGGTCATGGTTCGAGCGCCGGGCCCTCGCCGACACCTGTGAGCGGGATGGCTACACCATGACGTTCCACTCCCAGCACCGCCCGCTCCAGGCCTACACCGAAGCCCTGGCGGACGCCGGATTCCTTATCGAGCGGATTCGGGAGGTGGGCGACCCCAGCCCCGCCGACAAGTGGCACAGGATCCCGCTGTTCCTCCACGTCCGCGCCCTGCGCTCGTAAGACGCAACATCAGCAGTGCTCACATGGGAATGCCCGGCCCGGCATCGACCCGGGCCCTTACGCCAGCCGAGTCCGACATAAGGTGATTACGGAGGGTAACGGCCTATAAGGGCGACGCGCGCGTATGAAACAGTGCGGGGATGAACCATCAAGCGGCATCGATCGTTTCAGCAAATTGACAAGGGAATTGCCAGATGTTCACGAAGCAGATAACTTTGAGATGTTTCGCGGCCAGGTTACCCAGTGGGTCGAACGCGCGCGACCGATACCGGATGACATCGATGCAGCCCTACGCGAGCTAAGGCGACAGGCTAGTATCGACGCTCAATCCGCTCTCTAAGTTAGTTGACCGGAGGCCAACTTGCCGAGGTCCCTAATATAGAATCCCCACACCTTAAGCCATGAGCGCATAATCGGATGTTCGGTGCTGTACGGAAGCTCGACCCGGGAACTGCAAGTAAGCGCAAATATTCGGCAGGGAGCGCTCCGGGTGACGGGCTGTCGGCATGGGGTTGACCTGAGTGTCACCGTGCGTGCGGGCGGTCTTACTCGCCGCCTGGCGGAACGCCGGCTTGGTCCGGGCCGTTGCCGGGCAGTTTCCCTTCGCGGCCTGCAGCCTTGTTCGTCGTCCGGTTCCGGGCGCTTTCACCAGGCGACCGGACACGCGGCTAGGCCTCGCATCATGATCCCGGTTTGCCAGGTCAGGTCGTTCTCGGGCACGGCGATATGGAGCTCGGGGAGCCGGGAGAAGATCGTGCCGAGCGCCACCTGGAGTTCCATCCGCGCCAGGTGGGCGCCCAGGCAGTAGTGGGGCCCGTAGCCGAAGGCGACGTGCGGGTTCGGGTCGCGGGTGATGTCGAGTTCCCCGGCGCGGGGAAAGACGCGCTCGTCGCGGTTGGCCGAGCTCCGGGAGCACAGCACCGGCTCGCCGGCCCGTACCGCCACCTCACCGAGCTTGACGTCAGCTGTGGCTATCCGGGGGTTGAGGGCGCTGCCGAACACGATGAACCGCAGCATTTCCTCGACTGCCTCCGGCAGCAGCTCCGGGCGGGCCTTGAGCTGGCGGAGCTGCTTGTCGTGGGTGAGCAGCGTGTACACCATGTTGGTGATCTGGTGCGCGGTGGTCTCGTAGCCGCCGACGAGCAGCGCCATGCCCAGGAAGAGCAGTTCGGTTTCGGTCAGCCGGTCGTCGTCATCGCGGGCCTGGACGAGCCAGGTGAGCAGGTCATCACCGGGCTGCGCGCGACGCTGCGCGAACAGTCCGGCCAGATAGCCGGCCAGGTGCAGGTAGGTGTCCTGCACCTGTTCCTGGGTGGACGTGGCTGTCGAAACGATCGCGTCGGTCCAGCCGCGGAAGGCGTGCCGGTCGGCGGCGGGGATGCCGAGCAACTCGCAGATGATGATCGCGGGGAAGGCGAACGAGAAGCTCTCCACCAGGTCGGCGGGCGCGCCGGAGGCGACCATGTCCTCGATCAGGCCGGAGGCGATCTGCTGCGCGCGCGGACGTAGCCGCTCGACCCGGCGGACGGTGAACGCCCGGCCGGCCAGCTGGCGGATCCGGGTGTGCGCCGGCGGATCCATGCTCATCACGCTCTCGGCAACCTGGCCGAACTCGACCGCGCACTCGCGGGGAGTGTCCCGGCCGATGGTGGCGGCGCGGCTGAACCGTGCATCCCCGAACACGGACCTGGTGAGGTGATAACCGGTCACCAGCCAGGCCGGCGGACCGTAGGGCAGCTGCACCCGGCAGACCGGCTCGGTACGGCGCAGCTCGGCATACTGCGGGTCGGGGTCCAGCCCGTTCCGGCTGAACGGGTAACGCCGCGGCGTCCGGCCGGTGATATCGCTGTCGTGCGTCACCTCGGTACCTCACCGCCAGCTTCCGGCATGACCTCAGCGCCGATTGTAAGCCGCCCGAATGCGGGACGTAGTGACCGGCGACTGGTTCCGGGACCGCTGGCTAGCGCACGTGATCAGGGGCGAATTCCGCGCCGGCCGCGGGCCACAGCCGTCTGCCCACGACCAGGCCTGCCCTAGACCCGGACCTGAAGGGGGCGCGGCACGCTGTCATCGCCGCACCGCCAGATAACCAAAGCCCATGCGCCGCTCATGCAGCTAACCTTGAAAGCCAGCAGGATCGGCTACTCCTCGTGACGCCACCGCATTAGGTATGCGCACCGGAACCGCCATTCTGCGCGGGTTCGTCGCCGGGATGGACGCTGTCTGTAGCCGTGCAGAACCGGGTATCCGGCGCTGGAGGCCTTACCGTCGGCACTGCCGCGGCCTTCGTCGGCCCGGCTTGCCGCGTGTCGGTTCCCGGTGGCCCAGACGGAGCGCGATCTGGTGGGCGGTAGCGGGCTCGATTCCCGTCACCGCGGTCAGCGAGGCCACCAGGTCTGCCCGTCGGACGCCGTGATCGAGCACGATCTCTCCTGAGGCAACGCCCGCCGTGAGAGCGGCAAGGCTCTTGATCGTCGCCGGCGGCAGATCAAGAGCGGTGAGATCTCCCGCTGCCAGGACTTCAGCGGACGGGAACAGGTGTGTCAGCCCATGGGTGAGGCCAGGTACGCGCGGCCCGAACTGCCGCACCATCAGGTCCAGCTGCCTTCTCGCCTCGCCGAGGTCATTGCATTCCTGGGCGACGATGGCTTGCACGGCTGCCTCGAACGGGCCCCAGGCGCCCGGCCCGCGGACAGCAGTGCCGATGTCGGTCCCGACCATCCGGCCTGCTCGTTCCGCCACGTGAATCAGGCCTTCCCAGTAGGGCAGGTGGGCCCGTAGCAGCAGGTGATCGGTTCCTCCCGGGTGAACCTCCAGCACGCCCGGGGCTCCATCGAGGCTGACCGTGCGGCGGTATACCCGGTCGGATACTGATTCCACGCCGGGCACAGCGTGGTCGGCGAAGAACGCTGCCATCGCATCCCAGTCGAATGGCGGCTCGAATGGCAGCCGCATCGTCAGCCCGCCGTCGGCGGCGACGCGGTCGGTCCGGCGCCGACGGTGCCGCAGCTGGCTGGGCGACGCTCGGAACACCTCGCGCATCTGCCTGTTGAACTGGCGGACGCTGGCAAATCCTGACGCGAACGCCACATCCGCTGCGGTCAGGTCGGTGTCGTCAAGCAGCCTCCGGGCGAAGTGCGCGCGTCGCGACCTGGCTAGCTGATCTGGGGTGACGCCCAGATGGTCGTTGAAGATCCGGCGCAGGTGCCGCGGTGAGACCGCCAGCCGCGCCCCGAGCGATGTCTCGGTGCCGGTGTCCAGCACGCCGTCGATGATCAGCTGGACGGCACGGCAGACGAGTTCGGGCGCCCCGGACGCGATCGGGCTCGCCGCCCGGTAGGGGCGGCAGCGCAGGCAGGCGCGGAACCCCGCCGCTTCCGCGCTCGCGGCAAGCTCGAAGGTACGCACATTCTCAGCCAGCGGCTTCGCGCCACAGCCTGGCCGGCAGTAGACCCCGGTCGTCACCACCGCTGAGTACGTGGTCACATCCCAGATATAGGCGCTGCGCGGCGCCGGCGCTAGCCGTATCCGGACAAGGTCAGCTCAGCCAGCCGGCCAGCCATCCTGTCCGGATCTGGCCAGACATCTTTGCGTTGCGCCCGGCATCGTGGACTTCATCGGATGCGTATTGCTGCGCCTGACTCAGGAGGAATTGTTCGTGCTGGCAAAGGTGTTCCCGATCACTCTCAAGCCCGGCAAGCAGGCCGAGGTCGAAGCCATCGTCAAGGAGTTCGCGCCCAAGGGGCCGGCCCAGGAGCCAGGCACGCTGTCGTTTCGGGTCTACCGCGACCCGGGCAGGCCCGATTATCTGCTGTTCGTCGAGCACTTCGCCGACCAGGCCGCCTACGACGCGCACACGGGCTCCGACGCCTATAAGGAGCTGATCGCCGGAAGGTTCGCCGGCCTGATCACGGAGTTCGTCGAGAACGATCACGAGCTCCTGGTCGGCATCTGAGGCATCCCAGGGCCGTGCCTGGCAGGCACATCCGGGCACGGCCCCCGAGGCCGGTAACGGGAGGACAGCATGGCCGGGAGACCCAGAAGGGCACCGCCGAGAAGCTGCGGGCACTGCACGCGGCTGGCATGCTTGTCCTGCCGAACGCCTGGGACGCTGGCAAAGCCGCGGTGATCGCGCTGGCCGGCGCGCAGGCGATCGCGACTACCAGCGGCGGCATCGCCTGGTCGCTCGGCCGCTGCGACGGCCAGCGCCTGACCCGGGCCGAGATGATCGAGCGGGTCCGCGAGATCGTGGCCGCAGTGACCATCCCAGTGACGGCCGACATCGAAGGCGGATACGGCCCCCGCCCTGAGGATGTCGCCTCGACGGTCGAGGCGGTCACTAGGGCACCCTCTTTCTCACGGGCACCGATAGGGTGCTCGTCGTTCGGACTCGGCGGGAGCCGGGGTGACGGTCTGTGGCGGTCGCTCGTGAAGGGCCACAATGACACCAC
>Ga0070699_100000549_pt1 | contig 35398 bp, 34 predicted proteins | sample KBSK1503metaG_FD_65473 | JGI IMG/M metagenome (GOLD analysis project Ga0070699, IMG submission 65473) | Corn, switchgrass and miscanthus rhizosphere microbial communities from Kellogg Biological Station, Michigan, USA - KBS K1-50-3 metaG | ecosystem: Host-associated > Plants > Roots >... | reverse complement strand
CACGCTCCACACGACCACCGCTCTGAGAAGCGGTATCAAAACCCCTTGACGCTCCTGTCCTAGAAGTCGCCCTACCCCTGGGGCGCTGTTCAGGCCTGAGCGCGGAGCGAAGACGCATGGCGGGACTGCTCAGGAAACCGGGGCGTTACCTTATCACGGCGGCGGCAACATTGAGTAGCCGTTAAGCCCTGACGGTAAAGGCTACGTTTTCGCCGCTTCCGCCTCGCGCAGGCGCCGGCTGAGCGTCTCCAGCAGCCTGTAGGTCACCTTGGGGTGGTCGGCCAGGAACGGCCTGAAACCCCATTCCGGCACGGCCGCGACCACCAGGTCGGTGCCGGCGGTGATGCTGGCGCTGCGGCCCTCGTGGTCCAGTAGCGCCATCTCGCCGAAGTGATCGCCAGGACCGAGCTTGCGGTGGCGACCGTCCGGGGTCGTGACGTCGACCTCCCCTTCCAGGATGAACAGGAACCCGACGCCTCCCTCGCCCGCGATCATGATCTCGGCTCCTTTCGGGTGCCGGATCTCCCGCATCACCTTGCTGACCTGCTTGAGCTCGCCCGGGGACATGCCTTCGAAGATGCCTACAGGCTTGAGCTCCATCCGGCCGATTCTACTTCTAGAAAAGGTTCGTCAGTTGCCGGCGTAGAAGTTTGCGCCCGGGCGGCTCGTGGTAGGCGGGCATGAGCTGCCTGACGCTCTGGAAGCCCGCTTCGGTGAGTGACTCCGGGGTCTGGCCTTCAGGCAGGATCGGCTTGCCGATGGCCACCTCGATCCGCTTGCGAAACCACAGGTCCTTGGTGCCCGAAAGCGCGACCGGAACGACCGGCACTCCCGCCTTGATCGCGAAGTGGGCGAACCCCTTCTTGAAGGGCAGCAGCTCACCCTCGGCGGGTCCGTATTCGCCCTCGGGGAAAATCGCGACTGAACCGCCCACCTCCAGGGCCCGATCGACGTGGCGGAACAGGGCCGGGTCGCCGTGGCGCTCGCGGACCACGGGAACGAAGCCACCGGTATGGCGGACGATGAACCACTGGACCTTGCGGGTCACCAGGATCGTCGGGTTGGCGAGGAAGTGGATTCGCGGCTCGACAGGGAACAGCATGAGCAGCGTGAACTCGTCGAGCCAGTTGAGATGGTTGGCGATGACCACGTAGTTCCCCGACCGCGGGATGTTCTCCTGCCCGCGCACGTCGAACCTGAATACCAGCCGCAGAAGCGGCACGCCGACGAGCCTGACGGCGCGGTACGACAGGGTCGCCTCCCTGCGCACGGGAAGGAGGTCAGCCGGCGGGAGGGCGGTCTGGGCCATGAAAGCTGGCCCGGAGTCTAGTGGCCGGGCCTACAGGCCGTTCAGGAAATTTTCCCGACCAGTGCCGCCTCGATGAAGTCTGATTTGGCCTCCGTGTAGGCAATCCGGTCCGCAGGGAAACGGACCGCCAGCTCGCGCTTGAGGCGCCCGTAGGCAGCGGCGCCCTCGGGGTGGGCACGCAGCCAATCCCGAAACGCCAGGTGGCGATCCCACTCTCGGTGGCCTGCGGGATAGCAATGAAGGTGACAGACCGGCTGTGTGCGCTTCACGAAGAAGTCGCGGTCCTCGAGCCCGGCCTCGCCGAGGTGCTCGTATCCGATCGCCGCCATCGCGTCAACGTCCTGTTGACGAACCGGGACGCGGAGCGCGGCCCACATGTCGATGATCGGTTTGGCCGCCAGGCCGGGCACGGACGTGCTGCCGCCGTGCTCCAGGGCCACGACCTGGTCGCCGAGCGCGCGTTCGACCTCCGCCTGCACGCGGCGGAATTGATCCGGCCAGGCCGGGTCGTAATCGACGACCTCGATCGTCGGCGCTCCGTTGCCGTCGCGGAGCTCGACCCACCAGCTCACGGGCCTGGTCGCGTGGGCGGCTCCAGCTCCGATCGTCAGCTCGATTCGCGAAGGATCCGATCGGAACGCAACCGCGGCAGCGCGAAGCCTCGGTTCATCCCAGGCGATGCTCACCGCGACGCCGCTCGCCGGCCAGGCCAACCGCACCGTGAAGGTTCGCTTCACCTCGTGCGGGGTGTCTGGCGGAAGTGGCATGAGGTTGCTGCCGCGGCATACGACCTCGATGCCAGGCTCGTGGCGGAACGGCCAGACCATCGACTGGCTCAGCTCGAAGGTGTCGGGAACCACCCGGACCCGATCCGGCATCTCCGCGACCCGCCAGCGAGCCGAGGCGGCATCCAGCGGCCGCGCCTCCTTTGCCAGCAGCTCGGTGCCCTGAAAGCGAAGCGAAGCGATCCCTCCCGATGCGCCCGGCTCAACCTGCCAGTCGGCCAAGGCGCGGTTTAAGGGAGCCGCCGGCGAGTGCGACCTCGACCGTCGACGTGCGGCGCATACGTACGATCGCCCATCCACTCGGTGGGGATGATCGCCAGCCGGTGCGCCATCTGGACAAGCTGTGAGGCGTATTTGCCACGCAAGTGCGAGAACTGAGTCCAGGCCTGGTCCCGCGGCCTGCACTTGTAACCGGCCTTCGTGAGGCGCTCCACTGCCTGGTCGAATTCGTCGCGATCGATGAGCGGATCTTTGGTGTTGGTGTAACGGAAGTACCATGCCAGGTCCTCGACGAGGTGGTTGCCCACGGTGAACATCAGCCGCGCGGGCCCCTCTTCGTCCTCGTCGACAGTGCTGATCACCAGGGCGGCAGCGTCCATGACCGCTCCGAACGAGTTCAGCCACGCCTCGTTGTCGTGGCTGGATCGAAAGTAGTTCAGGATCGGATATGCGAGGTGACTTTCGAGCACGGCCGCCGACCACCTGCGCCAGTCGTCGAAGGTCTTGACGAGCTCTTCTCGAAGCCCGCGCTCGAAAACAGTCTCCAGCAGCTGGACCCCTGACGGAGGAGCGCCGGCGATGGCGTCGAGCTGGACCACCAGCTCCTCGCGCGCCTGGAACGACGAGTACAGCGAGAACAGGAGGGTGATCACCAGCGCCGCGATGCCTACCCCGGTGGCGCTTTCGAACAGGATCATGATCCGCGCGCCGACGCCGATGGGCACGAAGTCGCCGTAGCTGAGCGGCACGATGGTGGTGGCCGAGAAATAGAGCGACTCGCCGAAACCATCGAGGACCGGGCGGACCTGGGTTCGCAGCCCATCGAGGATGAGGCCGTACCCGAGCATGAAGGCCAGCGCCCAGGTGAGGAACATGGCGATCACCGCCGACGGCCCAAACGACGCCAACCACCCTTCTCTTCGGGCCGGTTGTGAGATGCGCCGGCCGACCCACTGCCAGATGGCCCAGAAGGCGAGGAAGAGGAACCGGACCATGATGAACCGGTTGATCGAGGGCCGCGGGAGGACGACCGACTTGAACAGGTCGTAGAAGGTCGCGAGCACGACCAAGATCCCGACCACGACTTCGACCCAGCCCAGAGCCGTCACAGCGCCCGCCCCACGATGTGGATCGTAAGCCACCCTCGAGGCGTCCGGCCCTGGCCCTGGACGTGCCCGGGCTGAGCGTTAGACTCGTCGCCATCGTCGATCTCCCAGACGGCAGCCTCATGCTCCCTCCGAACCCCGCCAGGGTGCGCAGGCTGCGACTGGTGTTTCGAGCCGGCGCGGTGGTGACGATCGGGCTCGGGCTGGTGCTCGTGGCTGTAACGCTCGTGGATCCCGAGGTCCCGGCGACGGTTCGATTCCTCACTATCCCGTTTCTGGTCGTCGGCGCGACGGATTGGTTTCTGTGGCAGGTGATCACTCCTCGTGGTTTGAAGGCGGACGCGATGGAGGTCACGTACGTCTCTCTGCTCGAACGCCGGCGGATGCCGCGATCCGAGGTGGGGCAAATCTTTCGCGGCCAGGTGATACAACGAGGGCGCGGAGGTGCCCTCTGGGTCAAGAGCTACGTGTTCGCGACCTCTGACGGCCAGGTCGGCATGTCATGCGCCGCAACGTGGTTTACCGACGACGGCATGGCTGAGTTTGCGCGGCGTCTCCAGGTGCCGATCAAAGGGGACTTCAGCGCCCAGGTGAAGGATCGGGTCCCCCCGACATCCGCCTGAGGGACAATTGGACTCGGGACGGCCATGGGATCGACTCAGCTCCCGAACGTGAAACGCTCAAATCGAGGGCATGGAGGATTGACGGCGTGACGACGGATTCGCCGCGAGCCATACTGCCGCCGCGTTGGTTCGTCCGGATCGCATGGACTATCCACCGAGCGCTGTATTTGATCACGAGAGGCCACTCCGGCCTACGGAGGGCGACCAGCGACCAGTGGGGGATGCTCCGACTACGAACCGTGGGTCGACATACGGGCACTGACCGCGTTGCCATCCTCGGCTACTTCGAGGAAGGGCCGGATCTTGTGACGATGGCGATGAATGGCTGGGGCGACCCTGAGCCTGCGTGGTGGCTGAACCTTCAGGCCCATCCCGACGCAACCGTCGACCTCGTCGACGGACCCCGCGCCGTCCGCGCCCGGGCCGCTGTTGGGGACGAACGACGTCGCCTCTGGGCACGCTGGGCCCACTACGACAAGAATCTGGACCGATACGCTGCGCTGCGGTCGCGCGAGACAGCGGTCGTGGTCTTCGAACCCCAAACCAAACCCACCGACTGATATGGGCGCGCGACGGGCGTTTCCCGATGACGCACACGTCAGGACCGTGAGGCTTCAGGAAGACGACGGAGCATGCACCCGCCGCGCGCGGCATGCTCGGAATCCATCAAGTCAGCGATGGCCGCACGACCGGCAGATCGGCCGATGACCCCGATGTAGCCGCCTTCTTGACCTCAGACTGAAGGCCAAGTCGGGATCGCCACCAAACGACGGCGACGAATATCGGAGTTGCGGAGAAAAGGATCACTGCAAGCGCGCCATCGGCAAAGACCAGCGCCACTGGTAGCCGGACGACCGGATCGACGAGAACTACCATCGCCGACAATCCCATGGCGCGCAGCAGCCAGCGAACCCATAGCCTAAGCCGATCCCCACTGAATGCCTGTGCCGCGAGCAGGAGGGCGGCTCCCTCGAAGCCATAACCCACGCCCTCGAGCGCACCTGGAAAGTGAATGGATAGGGCGGCGCATAGATCCAGAGGCGAAGCGAGTCCGCCGTTCCATTGACGAGGCCGTTCGGCACGACCGTCATCTGGATGTAGTAGAGCGCAGCCATCAGCGTCGCACCGGGGACGGCAAAGGCGACCGCAAGCAGGGTCCACGTTCGCTGATCATCGTCAGCCCACCCATGAATGCAGGTGATCATCGCGAGGAATGCGAGCGCGAAAAGAAAGGCGGGGATGGCCCACGCCAGGTACAGCGCCGGTTGGAAGTGGCTCTGGTAGTCGGACATTCCTCTCCAGGGAGCCTGCAGGACAGGTTCGTAGAGCACGAAACCGACCGAGAACCAGAGCATGCTGACAGCGACCGAGATCGCCGCAACCACGCCCACCGTGGCGGCGGTGATGCGAGCCCGGACGTCGACTCGAGCCGTCATGTTCTCGCCGCCACCGGCTGACTCGAGCTCATGGTTCGCCATTCGTGTTCGGCCCTGCGCTTGATGCCGTTCATGTGACGATGAGCCATCACGAAGTCGCCCAAAGCCCATCCGAACCCAGCGAACCGTGACCCCGCGAGCACTCCCAGGAGCGAGTTGGGGTTGCCTTTAACCGCTGTGCGAGACCTCTCGATGAGACGCGAGCGTTCCGAACCCACTGCCTCGATGAGGAACAACCAGCTGCTGTCGCGGGACTCGATCCAGTCGACACCGATCATGGGCCCATGCGAGGTGAGCAGGAACAGGTGACCGGGATCGACTGCCTTGACTGTCCATCCCGCATTCGCACCCTCGGGCACGAAATCACCAACCTGGAGACCAGCCTGAAGCTCCGCAATGACGTTATCCGCGCTGGGAATGTGATCGTTGTCAATCGCGTCGTAGCTGTACCACCCGGCACGCCGCCATCCCATCTGCACGAGCCAGGGCCAGACCGCCTCCGCCGGAGCATGGATCGCGACCACTCTCGTCGACCCCACCAACGGGAGCGGCACCTCGTCGTCACCGGGCATAGAGCGTGACGCCTCGTCCGAGGTGGCGCCCCATCGCCTGAGTGTCCTGGCCGTGACGATGCAAGCAACTGCGCCCGCCACCGCGGCTACGGCCTCGCTCCACGTTCGCAGGCGCGACGGTCTCATTTGTCTTGCACCGGTGCTTTGGGGTCCAGGTCGACCCGCACCGTCAAAAGCGACGAACCTAGGCGTTTGATCTCCACCGCGGTCCGCGGATCCAGTTTCTTCAAATGTTCGAGAGGGTCCTCTTCCGGAAGGACACGGGCCGTGCCGATTCGCCAGGTTCCATCCACCTTGACCTTCACCTGAGGGCTTGCCATCAGGTTCTGTACGTAGGACGCCTGCCGGCCCTGCTCGGAGACTATCCAGAACACGTCCCCATCCAAGCCGTTGCCCACGGGCGTCTGACGCGGCTTGCCGGTCTTGCGTCCGATGGTCTCGAGTAACGCATAGCGATTGCCTGGATTCCCGGCGGTGGGCCGCACCCTCGGATTGATGAATCGCGTTTGAAGGAAGTGCGCTATTCGGCGTTTCATGAGGCCTCCCTGGTGAGCACATCCCCTGCCGGGCGTCGAGGACTGGGCGGCGGCTCGACTGTCGGGTAGCCGATTCGAAACGTCATCAGCGCCTGCACGTTCGGCGGGACCAGGCTGGAGATACCCGCCTCAAAGCGGGCCGGTAGACCGAGAGCTTTTTCGCGGTCGACGCGCTCAGTGATCGTGTTGAGTGGCTGCATGCCCAATCCCTGCGTGACTGCAACGAGGTGTAGACGCTGGTACAGGCGTCCGCCCTGTGTGCGCTGAAGGGCGTTGGTGGCATCGTCAACCACGACGACGCCAAACGCTGCAGCGGTCTTGACGTATTGGTCGCGGGTCAGCTGAATCCAGGACTGGTCGTTCTGCTCACGTGACAAGGGCGGCAGAATCTTGCCCAGCGCAATCACGAGAGGCGAAGCACCCGAGGCGTCGAGCGTCATGCCGTCCTTGTAGCGCTGAACATCGCCCCAGTTGTCTCGCCACCAGCGGAAGCTGTCAGAGCTCTGCTGGGCATCTGCGGCAAAGGCCTGTGCTCCCTCCACAATCAGCTGCCCGATCTGTCGCTTCTGTGCATCGCTGGTAAGCCACAGGACCGACGCGCCAGAGATATCCGCGACGGCAGCGTCGAGCGCGGCCAGCGTTTCCTGGGCGACAGCGTGCGACGTGTCAAACGGGGCTCGGCTGGTGTGCCGTTTGGGTATGGCTCGGTAGAGCCGGCTGTTTGACTCCGGTCCACTCCCGAGGTCGATGTGTCCGATAAGCGTCGGGTTGCTGGGGTTAGGAAGAATCGTGAGGCGGGGGTCGTAGCCTTTCGCCTGGGCGGCGATCAACAGGTTCTCCAGAGCGCAGCCGAGACCGATGTGCTGCTCGCGGCGAAAAGGATCCATGGCTCCTGTATTCCTCGCCAGGTCGACGTAGATGTCGACGGCGGAGGTTGAGATCGCAAAACGCCATGGCTGGGTGTTGTGCGGGTTGGCGGCAAGGATGGCGGCCCTGACCAGCGTCGTCGGTCCACTGCCCTGATCCCACTCGCGCCAGGCGGCATAGGCCCCTCCCGTGCCGGCCGCGAACACGCCCCGGTCAGAAGCGCGCCAAGACACGACCCCCAGGCCCGCGACTCCCACCAGCGCCCCGCCGATTCCAGCCGCCTTCAGAAACTGGCGACGGCTGGGCCGAGTGGAATCGGTGTGGACGATATCCGCGTCACTTGCCGGCACAAGCGAATTCGGGATGGCCATGGGATCGACTCAGTTCCCGAATGACCACATTTCACCGACTCCCCGCTGGCACCGTCGGGACGATCGTCGTTCGATGGTCACTCGCGGCCAGGGTCTCGGCTCGGCGCTTGATGCCGAGCAGGCACTTGCTCATCATGGGAAAATCGGCGAGCTCCAACATCACAAGCCATACCGCCGAAAGCGGCTCAGCCCAGGAAACGGGGGCCCGCACGCGGGTCACCAGACGCGTTTTGCCGTCGGGCAGAGGGTCGAGGCTCCACACCCAGGTGGTCCGGTCGTCTTTCTTGTTCCACCACACCATGGAACGATTCGGCACGAACTCTTTCACCCAGATCCCCGCGCTCTTTCCCGGCCCAAATGGGACGAGGTCGCCGACCTCCATGTGCTGGAGCTCCGGAACGATGCGTTCGGCGCTGCGTCGGCCGGGGTTGTCGAGGAGGTCGTACGTGTACCAGCCGCCGCGATAAAAGCCGATCTGCACGATCCAGGGCCAGATGTCCTCGGGTCCGGCGTTCACCGTCACGGCTCGGGTGGCGTTGAAGACCGGATGATGCACGATCTCATCACCAGGCATGCTCCGCGCCAGCTCCTCGGGAGTGGCTCCCCACCTCAGTTGCCAGGGTCGATAGAAGCCAAAGAACACAACTGCCGCCAGGACGACAACCGCCGCAACTATGCCAAACGTAACCATTACCAAAATCACCTGTCCTTACAGCCGAATCACGTAGTGGCTAAAGCTGAGCACCCACTTGACCAAAATCAGAAGACCAAGGCCGGCAATCGCGATCCGCTCGGTTGACAGGGTCGCAAAGCTGCCACCGAAGAGCTGTCCCGCCGAGGTCAGTGGAGCCGTCCATCCGAACAGGACCAGCAGCACCGGGACGACGGCCAGCACACCGAGCGCGATCCCGATAAGAGTGATCGGGTGCAGCCAGCCGAGGCTCGTCGAGGTCTGGCCGATGCCGGCGATGGCGCACATAGTGACCCCGAGCCCGAAGACGACCCAGAGCGCCGCGCGGTCGTGGGATCCGATGACAGGAAACGCACTATTCGAGACTGCCGCCCAGACCAGAATCGCTATTGCCACTCCGATTGCGGTGGCCGCGACCGTTCCGATCGGCGCGTAGTTAAACGGCGCTGCTGCGGGTTGCGCATGCATCGCAACCTCCCTCGGCTGAGATTCAGCCCTTGGCCAGAATCTTCAGGCGGCGTCCCTGACCAGCGAGCACCGCCTCAGCGCCAAGTGCCTGATAAGCGCGGACTTAGCGCTAGCCCAAGCCTGCGCCGCCACCGTCATGCCGCTAGGGGCTTAAGACCTGGCTGTCACAGGACTTGGGGCTGGCCTTCGGAATCGGAAACCTCCGGGCGAAATGGTCGAAAGCTTCGGAGTGCCGCCCAGCGGTGAGTTCGGTGAGTCGGTCGCCACTGAGGATCACCCGATGGCCCACCTACGTCTGGCTCGCAGTCAACTACCCAGAGACTGTTCCCTTTCGATCGAGCAGTGATCTCAAATAGTCTTCCATCTTGTCGAAGCTGTCTTCCTGGCCGTCGGACTTGGTCATATGGGCGCGGCCGGCCTTGTCGCGGAACGCCAGCTTCATCGTCAACTTCGTTACTCCATTGGCTTCGTGCAGATCTACGGACTCGACGGCCTCCGCATCTGGCCACCCTTCGAACTGCCACGTCTCGACGGTCCGGGTCGGCGGCTCGATCTCCAAGTAGGTTCCACGAAACGAGCACTCCGTTCCGTCGCCGGTCACGAAGACGATGTGGTAGTTCCCACCAACGCGCAGGTCGATCGAGCACTCCGTGACCTTGCACTCAAAGGGAGCGAACCATTTGCTCACATGCTCCGGCTTCGTCAATACATCGAAAACGAGTGCGATCGGAGCTTCGAACTCTCGAGTGGTTACAACCTCGAGTTCGTTCGGGAATGCGATGACTGACGACCCATGCCGATTAGGTTTCACTGCGGCTCTCCTTGTTGTTGTAGGTCTTTGAGGTAGTCGTCCATCCGATCCAGTCGCTCGTTCCACGCCTGCTCGTACTTGGCCAACCACCTGTGCAGCGGCCGAAGGCGCGCTGGTTCCAGGCGGTACAGCCGGCGACGCCCCTCCGCTCGGCACCTGACGAGTCCCACCTGCCTGAGCACCCGTAAGTGTTTTGAAACCTGGGGCTGGGACATCGAGAGGTCGTCCACGATCGCCCCGACCGCCTTCTCGCCTTTGATCAGCGCGTCCAGGACTTCGCGACGGCGCGCCTCTGCAATTGCGTTGAAGACATCAGACGTCGTGGAAGAGCGGGCCACGCTCCCAATATATTCCGTTATCGACATATGTCAAGCCATTCGGGAACGCTTTTGTCGTGCTCAGCCGAATGAGCACGCGCTGAATGGTGCCGGCGCGGGACTCGAACCCCGGACCCTCGGTTCAAAAGCTCGCCCCGAACTCCGCAGGACGCCTCCTCACGCCTCCTGCTGTATTCGATTCTCCGCATCTCGCTCCCCGTGGCACCTCGTGACACCCCGGCTTGGCAGCACATTGGCAATGCGTCCAAGCCCTTCACGAGCTCTGTCCGCCAAACCTTGGCTGAAAACGCGGGCCGTAGCATTTACAGTCGCTCGTATCGTCGACCTTCCTGACGGCAGCTTCGTCCTATTGCACGACCCGAAAGTTGTGCTTCGGCAGCGACTCTCGTTCGGAGTGGCCTGGTTCCTGGTCGTTGGCGCTGGCGTCGCGTTTGTGGCTGTGGGGGTCAGGGTTGGCCAGATCCCGTGGCCTGTCTTGCTGGGTGCCTGCGCGGTATTGGCAGCAACGGAATTGTTCGTGTGGAGATCGGCCAAGCCTCCGACGTTGAAGGCCGACGGTCAAGAAATCAGCTGCACATCCTCACTCGCCAACTGGCGAATGCCGCGCTCAGACCTAGAGTCGATCTTCCGAGGCCAGGTGTACCTACAGACCAACAAGACCAGCTACTGGGACAAGAGCTACCTGTTCCTCGGGCCTGGTCGAAAGGTCGGCGTGAGATGCAGTGCCTCCTATTACCCGGCAGGCGGCATCGAGGAGTTTTCGCGCCGTCTCGGGGTTCCGATTCGTGGGGACTTCAGCGTTCAGGTAAAGGGCGGGGTGGTGCCCGAATCGGCATAACGTCGGCCAGGAAGTTGGTGCCGGTCTGAAACAGGGAGTTGGTGCCGGTCTGAAACAAAAAAATGGTGCCGGCGCGGGGACTCGAACCCCGGACCCTCGGTTTAAAAGCTTGCCCCGAACTCCGCAGGACGCCTCCTCACGCCTCCTGCTGAACTCGATTCTCCGCATCGCGCCTCCCCGTGGCACCCGGTGGCACCTCGCGACCTAACCCATTTGTCAACGCCGCAAGCACAGAGCATCTGGCAGCCTCAGTGCCTTATGACTGGCACGCCAACCAGCGGCAACCCGGGCCACAGTCCTTTCTATCGTCAACGACACAAACGACGAACGCCTCGGTACGCCTAATTGCTTCAGCTCCGAGGCGCGGCTTGGCTATACAAGTTGGCTATGCGTCGCGCGATCAGCGTCATGGCTCGGTCTACTCATCAGGATTTCGCTGCTCGTCAATGCTTTGCTCGTCTCGGGCGCGATCCTGTCGCATGGATTTGCGCGGTTTCCGCAGGAGCTTTCACGGCGAGGCGGCGAGGCGAGCAGCAATCTCATCCGTCCGATCGGTGAAGTCCATCAGATGCGTGACATCGAACAGGCGAATGACTTTTTGATTGCCGTCGACTACCAGCTCTTCCCGTTCTTGCGGAAACAGCTGCGTGAGATTACTGCGCACCGTCTCCTTGCCAACCACAACGTCGACCTCAAGCGCGAAGTTGCGCCCGCCCGCAAGCTCCTTGGTGAGGAGCTCTGGGAGCTCGTTCGACCGGTGGCCGTTCCCGATAAGGGCGAGGGCTGGGGCACGATATCGACCGCTCAGCTGGCAAGGATCACAGATGAACTGGAGCAGCTCTAGGCAATGCCGGAGCGATTCGACCCGAAGCGTTTGCAGGAGCAGGCGGAACGAATCATTGACGAAGTGTCGCGAGCCGTGGTCGGGAAACGCGAGGCAGTCAAGCTTGCGCTCGTCGCCTTGCTGTCCGACGGACACATCCTGATCGAGGATCTTCCAGGGCTCGGAAAGACATTGATGGCGCGCTCCTTTGCTGCTGCCATGGAGCTGGATTTCAAACGAATTCAGTTCACGCCGGATCTGATGCCCGCCGACGTGACAGGCACCTCGATCTACAACCAGTCAACCAGCGGCTTTGAGTTCAGGCAGGGGCCGGTCTTCACCAATCTGTTGCTTGCGGATGAGATCAACCGAGCTCCGGCCAAGACGCAGGCCGCCCTTCTCGAGGCGATGCAGGAGCGACAGGTGACCACGGACGGCGAGACGAGGCACCTCGCGAAGCCCTTTCTGGTTATAGCGACCCAGAATCCACTCGAGTTCGAGGGGACCTATCCGCTTCCCGAAGCACAGCTCGACCGTTTTCTCATTCGCCTGACTATTGGTTATCCGGATGAGGAAAACGAGGCGCACATCTTGGAGCAGCGGGTCGAGCGCCGCCAGGACGAGATCCCCATTAGCCCTGTCGTCGATCGAGCGGGTTTCCTCGAGTTGCAGAAGAATATTGAGTGGGTCCATGTTTCGCGTGCCATCGCTCGGTACATCGTTGCTCTTGTGAGCGCGACGCGATCCAACAATCAACTGCAGGTCGGCGCGAGCCCCCGCGGCGCACTTGCACTCTTGAAGGTAGCCCGAGGTTGGGCCGCCCTCGACGGTCGCGACTACGTGTTGCCAGATGACGTAAAGGCTGTCGCCGTCCCAACACTTGCGCATCGTGTGTCCCTGAAGCCGGAGCTGTGGATTCAAGAGCGAGGAACCGAACAGGCAGTTCTCGAATCGCTGCAAAACGTTCCAACGCCTTCAGCGGCAGAAATGCTCCGAGAGACTTGACCACTTACCGATCTCGGCGCTTGCTTCCTTACGCGCTCCTTATTTGCAGCGCCGCGATACTCTCCATTGGTCTCGCTCGCCCCGATCCGATATTCATTGCCGCACCATTCGCTGCGGTTCTGATTGCTGCAATCGTATTGAGCCGAACCCATCCCGATTTGAGCTGGCGCACATCAGTCAGTCGGGACAGGATCCTCGAAGGTGAAGAGATCGAGATCGTATCGGAAGTCGCCAGCCATTCAGGCGGCTTCGAAATCAGCTTCTTGGTCGACGTACCACAGGGGATGGAACTGGATCTAGCGCCGACATCGTTGCTCATTCGCCGAGGGTCGAAAGCAAGTCTCCGAGGTCGAATGACTTGCCGTCGCTGGGGATCTCGCATGGTCGGCGGCGGCGTGATTCAAGCTCGCGACATGGTGTCTGCATTCGTCCATGAGATCGCCGTCGAACCGACGGTTGCGGTCCGTGCCTACCCGCGTCCGGAGCAGCTGCGATCCCTGCTCCGACCGCGCTCACTTGCATCGCGCTTCGGTGGTTACGTTTCCCGCGCGGCGGGCGTTGGATTGGAGTTCGCTGACGTACGTCCATTCGTCCAAGGGGATCAGCAGCGACACATCAACTGCAAAGCGACAGCAAGACAACGACGCTTGCACGTCAATCTCTTTCATCCCGAGCGAAGCGCAGATCTTGTGCTCGTGTTGGACGCGTTTAGCGATGTCGTTGCCGGCAGCGTGTCGAGTCTCGATATGGCGGTTCGAGCAATCACCGCAGCTGCCTTGCAATGCCTGCGACGCCGAGACCGCGTGGGTCTGCTCTCGATCGGGGGCACCGTGCGTTGGCTCTTGCCGGGTACCGGAATCCGCCAGTTGTACCGAATCGTCGACTCCTTGATGAGCACCCAACTTGTTCTGAACTACGCCTGGCCAGACGCGAATGCGATACCCGAGCGAGCTTTGCCTTCTGGTGCGGTGATTGTCGCACTGAGCCCCTTAGCCGATCGTCGCATCGCGTCCATGCTTCTCGATCTGCATCGGCGGGGACACGACGTCTCGATTGTTGAAATTGCGGCCGAGGTGTTGCTTCCGGAGCCTGTAAACGAAAAGGAGCAGCTGACGTCTCGGCTGTGGACACTTCATCGGGAAGCAATACGCGCCAGCTACCGGCAGATGGGTCTACCCGTGGCGAAATGGGATCCAGGCAAAGCGCTGCAGGTTGCGTTCGCCGAGCTAGACAGGTTCAGACGAAGTTCTCGGCGGGTTCAGTCGTGAGGGTCGCTGTCGCTGCGACCGCGGGAGCTGTCGCTGCGGCGATCGCATTGTTGCTCACACTGGGCGAGTCGAGCTCGCCATGGTTAATCGTTCTGGCATGGATAGCCGCCATTGCCGCAGCAGGCAGCTTGATCCGTTTCGGCAACCTCATCTTTCCGTGCTCGCTAGCAGCACTGGGTCTGCTTGCGCTGCTGGAGGTTCTCGAGGGCGCCGTGCCCAGGAGCCTCACCCCTCTTATTGGCGGCGCTCTGCTGGCGGCCGGCGAGCTTGGTTATTGGTCGTTCGAGCTCCGGGCGGTGCGCCAGACGTCGATGGGAGTAATTCGGCGCGGAGCCGTCATCCTCGGCCTAGTCCTGTTGGGTGCGTCAATCAGCGGTGTGGCAGTGGCCGTGTTTGATCGCCTCACGGCAGGCAGCAGCTAAGCGGCGGCAGCATCAGAAAACGAAAAGGGCACCCAAGGGGGCCCTTTCAACTCCCCCGCTCGGAGCGAGCGCACCAGACGATGTATATCCTGACGCAGCAACATTCGGCGCCCAGATCGTCGCCATTGTCCGTTGATGACAGTGATCCTGATCCCGTTCGGCCGGCCGAGAATCGCTTAGGTAACCCCGCGGAAAGCCATGAACGACGATGCTCTCTGGCCAGGCGCCGTTAGGTCATGCGGGGTTCAGCCAGAGAAAATCGCCAACGGGGAACTTCGAGCAGCGGTCCGAAAAATCGCTGCTCACCGAGTTCGAACCGCCGACTTGGAGAATCCGTTTGGCCGCCTCGCGCCTCCCGAGACCTCCTGGAGTCGTCTGCGGCCTGGCTATACATTGGCAATACGCCGTCGGCGTCGTCGACTGCTCCGAGCCAGAAATGAATTCGATTTTGGTGCCGGCGCGGGGACTCGAACCCCGGACCGTCGGTTAAAAGTCCGTCCCGAACTCTGCGGGACGCCTCCTCACGGCTCCTGCTGTATTCGATTCTCCGTATCTCGCCTCCCCCTGGCACCCCGGCTAGGCAATACAAAATGGCTATACATCCGGAGGCCTTGAGCGATCGCCCGGTGTGCGCTAACGCGAAACGGAGAGCCCTCTCCCCCTCGCTCCGTCGGGCGACTGCCTTACGCGGAGTTAGAGGTTCGAGCCCACCGCAGCCCACCACTACTTCATGTAGCGCGAACGGATGTGGGCGGAGGGTCGCGATCTGTCTACTTGAACAGCACCGTGGACACAATCACGTAGCCCGCCATAGCCAGCACAGCAGCGCCAAGCATCGTGAGGATGGTGATCAGCGTGATGTGCTCGGTGTCCCATCCGAACGCCTTCGGAAACTCATGCCGCGCATCCTTGGCGGTGATCGGGGCATCACGGAAGTCGAGAGGGCGACCGGTAGCGTCGATGAAGGCCTTCAGGTCTTCCGCTGGCCATGCGCTCACATTCAGTGCGAGGAGCCGTCTGCCATCGGGCCCAAAGCAATAGATCCCACGCAGCGGCTGCGAAGATCTTCGGTAGCTGACAGCCATGTTGACGACGTGATCGATCTCAGCGGGCGACCAGAAGCGACTCTGTCCAAAGAAGTTGCGATAGCCGACCACTCCTCGTCCAATCAGCAACCGAACGTTTCGTAACCACAGCCACATGCCGCTGAAGCCAAGCGCACCGATGATCAGCAAGAACGGGGCCATCAGGCCGCGGCCCGTAATGCCGCCTCGGGTGGCCAGAACGGCCAGGGTCAAAACGGCGCCGACGGCGGTCACAGCCCCGAGCAGCCTCAACGTCAACTGGATGGTCGTCGAGCCGGGCGCGACTGCCCTGAAACCTCCCGACGCGTCCCATGTTTGTCGCGGCATCGGCCAGATGTTGCGGCATCGACTTCAGAAAGGAGCGGCGTTCGCGAAAGTCGACACGGGCGCCAGAGGGTTTCGGATACCACATAACACCGGCGGCAGCGCTCGCTGTTCCCTAGATCGCGCGGGGGTTAGGCGCAACGCTCTGTGCCTGTTACCCGCGGAGGTAGGTGGTTCGAGTCCACCGCGGCCTAGTCAGCTTTTACTGCTGGTAGCCGCACCCCGCGCGCTAATCAAAAGCCAGATCCCGATCACGATGCTCCAGACCAGAAAGAGAAAGAACGTGAAGAACGCAAGTGAGGTGAGCGCCACCGCACCGGCGACAAGAGTCAACCAGCGCAACCATGGTGGGAGCGCGTTGCCCGAGCCAACCGTCAACACGATCAAGGCAATTCCGACGAGCATCGGGGCAGGGCCGAAGATGATCGCACTGGTCGCTTCCGAGATCATGTAGGTGAGCATGGGGGCCACGCCAAGATCGACGCCTGCTTCGGCGTGCGCCAGAGGCTGTGCGCTTACCAGTCCCCACCCCACTGCGAACGACGCGGCCCCAATGAGGCCGACGGCCCAGACGATTTGGGGCACAAGTGAGATCGCGGGCGAGGATTCCTCAGCCGCTTGCTTGAGGTACGCGAGCAGGCAGATCAGGCACACCACTCCGATCAGGCCGAGCAACGTGCCGGTCAGCGCGACGGGCAGGTTCGCAGGCGCCACATAATTTTTCGCGATGGACTCGCTGTAGCCGCCGCCCGGCCAGTTGACGACGAAGATGGCAGCAGAGGTCAGCACCGCAAACCCGATTGCCCCCACTCCGGCGACGACGGAATTGGCGCGAGTCCTCACTAGCACGAGCAAGTTTAAGTCTGTTTTCGAGTACGCCTGGGCCTCCTGGAGTTTGCTCGCGTTTAGAGGAGCTCGGATCTGCCCCGGCACCACTCGTACAGCGCTTACCGTTTGGATGGATACCACAGTGTGATGTCCCGGTTCGCGTTACGGAAGCCCCGGCCCACCACCAGTTTCGATTTCAAGCGCACCTGATAACGGTTCACCCGTGCCAAGCACTGTTGAATCGCACTTCATAAATGCTTGAAGCCTGACGAAAGCGTTCGAGAGATCCCTTCCAGCGGACGGTGCATCTCCGCTGACGTTGCGGATGTGGCAAACCTGATGTTTATGCCGTCGCCGACCTCACTTGCGACTAGCGCAGTGGCCGGAGTTATGTGGCGAGTTTCGAGTTGCCTCTTCGCCGAAACAGAAACACCATAACCAGCATTGCCGCAGCGGGACCACCGCCAAGCACCCACAAACTGAAGTTGTGCCCGTACACGGAAGCCCAAATTGAGATAGCGATGTTTGTCGCAAGGGCAGCCGCCAGCACCAGCCGAGTGAAGATGCCGAGCTGAGCCCTCAAGGACCGAGGGCTTCGGTACCAGAGAAGGTTGGCCAGCGCAGAAGCTACTGCCACGACTGGTCCCAACTGCACCGCGAACAAGACCCCACCCAACATCACAATGAAGGGCCAGGGGATGCGGGGCGTGACAGGGATTGGAATTGCTACGAAGAGGACGAAGAATAACCCCATGACGGCTGAGCCAATGAGGAAGGCGGTAAGCATCGCGCGCAGCAGGAGGACGTCTATCCCTTGGCGTCCCAGGCTGAGAATCACGACCACCGCGAAGAACGTGAACAGCACCCGAAGCAGGGTGACGACTGCCAGTTCGGTCAGGGCCGAATCCAGGGACCCGGGTCTCGGCGCTGGTATCGGAATGAAGATAATGACGAGGGCGACGATAGCGGCAAGCACAACCCCACCGAGCCGAAAGCTCTGCCGCTCCCATGCGAACTCGTCGGCGACGGGCCGTACCACAGGAGGAAGGAATTCATCAAGCGGGCGATCAGTGCGCTCTGCAACCCAGAATTTCCCGTCCCACCTGCGAGACCCGTCGGTAGAGAGGGTCCCCACCTCCGGGCTAGCGCGACCCGACTCTCTCACCCGTGAAATTCTGGGTTGTAAATGGATCCCCCGGCCTAGGACATTCGACCCATACCTCACGGTGTGGGCCGCGATACTCGGAGGTAATTGGCCCTTAGCCGGCGCGTTTTAGGCAGCGGCGCACTTCGCCCGTAGCCCAAGCCGCGCCGGGCGACGCCGGCCGGGCGCAGCCGCACCCCAGCCAGCCGTCCTAGGAGGACCAACCAGCGCCCGCCTTCGACGTTCGCATCCTTAGGACCGAAGGCCGAGCCTGGCGAAATACCTCACGGTGATTCGTATCGAATCCATACCGGGGCCGTTCCACCAGCATGAGCACAAGAGAGCCCAGGTGCGACGGAACCACCCGTCCGATTGGCACCTTACGGGAGGGCCGCCGGGGACTGTCCATCGCAACTGTCGCAGTTCACGCTCACCATGGTTTGAAGTTCCATTTCGCCGGCTGCGTCCTTCTCGCCGCGCTGGTCGCGGCCTGTGGCTCGACACCGGTCGCCAGGCCGAACGTCTCGGCGGTCCCGACGACCAGCGCCTCGACTGGCGCCACTCCCTCGACCCCGTCGGTGGCCCTGTTTGCCGTCGTCGAGCCAGGTGCAAACGCCTCCCAGCCCGGCACTGTCGCGATCGTTGGTCTCGACGGCTACGCCAAGGCAAAGGCCACTTTCCAGCCACGCGTCGGACCGGTCGTTCCTGATGCCTACACGCCGCTGCAGGGCGTGGCGCAGGTCGTCGGAACTGGCGTCTACTACATCGACGGCGCCGGCACAGTCCGCATGCTGCGCGTCGGAAGCCAGCCGCAGGTCGTGGCTCGCTTTCCGCTTCAGCCAACGCAGGAGGACATTTGGTTCGCGGTCAGCCCGGACGGTTCTCACGTCGTGGCCGGAATCCTCACCCTACCGGCCCTGGGTCCCAACGTCCCGGGCACAAGCTGGCCCACACTCGTTGGGCCCTGGAAGTTCGACCTGGAGATGGCAGCGGCCGGAGGTCAGACCAACACCCTCGTTCATTCCGAGTCTGCGTATGATCCCGACGACCTGACCCATGGCTGGAAGCCAGTGTTTCCGATCGGGTGGACATCGAGTGGGCCCGTTGTGATGGAGCCCGCGCGCGTGACTTCCCAGAACGCCTGGTGGGGCGGAGCGCTCTATGTGATCGACGACACTGGCAAGAAGATCAAGCAACTCGGTGGAAACGACTGCAACTCGGCCTCGATAGCGTCAACTGGACTGATTCCGTGCTCTGTCGGGACTTCGAACACCGTAACTGTTCGAGACTTTGGTGGCGCGGCGGTTTGGGCAACCCAGGTCCAGGTTTTCGCGGCCTGGAACGTGCACCTCTCGCCCGACGCGCAGGCAATCCTTAGCGACCGCCAGGTCGAAACGAAGGCCCGCGGAATGGTGCAGATGCCATCGGATTTCGGGACTCAAGGCTGGCTTGACGCGCAGACAATGTTCGGTCGGGTGCAGTACCTCACGAATCAAGGAAACCTATCGTGGGTGGGGCTGGGCGATCCCGCCACGGTCCACGACCTCGGGTTCCAGGGCGATTTCGTAGCCGCGATCGTCTAGTTGGTCCGCCTCGTCTCCACTTCGGCTGGTCTCCATCCTGCAGCCGACCTCGCCGAGGAACTTGCGGTTCAAGATCAGGGCCAGCATGCGCCGGCCGGCCGGCACAAATGGTCTTAGGCTCAGGACAACTTGATCAGCTGCCCCCCGATCTCGAGCCGGTTCGCGTTACGGAAACTACGGCCCATTACTCGATATTCAGGACGCTCGCGACGGGGCCGCGCGCGGCCCAGCGGGCCGGAAGGATCGCTCCCGCCAACGCAACGAGGACTCCTCCCAGCGCCACCATGCCCAACTGGAGCGGATTGATCTCAATGGCAAGCGAGCTGCTCGAGATCGTGAAGTTGGCGACGCGAGCCATCGCATCGATCAGGTAGTTGTAGAGCACGATGCCGGCAGGTATCCCCAGAATCGATCCCACCGCTCCTAAAACGCAAGCCGACGTAATCACCATGGCCGACACCTGACGAGGTGTCATACCAAGCGCCTTCAAGATGGCAATGTCACGCACGCGCTCCCGTGCGGTGAGCAGCAAGGTGCTAAAGACGCCGAGTCCGGCAATCGCGGCCAGGATCACGGCCAGGGCGATAACCAGGGCATCAAGCGCGCCCTCAATGTTGAAGCCTGAGCCAGACCCAGCCACTTCTGGCGCAACGAAATACGGCTCCGCGGCGGAGACGCTTTTGACGTAGGCGTCGGCATTGGAGCCCGGGCGCAGTTGAACGAAGTAATTGACTGGCTCAGCCTTCGGCTCAACCGCCGCCAATGTTGACCAGTCCATCGACAGGGTGAAAAAGCAGTAGCAAGCCCCGGTAACGCGAACCGTCAGTGGCCGGCCTTCGAGCACAACGTCTACCGTCTGGCCCACGCGCCATTGATAGGGGTTGAACACCACTCCCACCACTGCTTCATCTGGTCCGGTGAACCAGCGACCCTCCGCAAGCCGATAACCGAGCTGCGCAGATGAACCGCGGAGGAATCTTGCGGAGACCGGTTCGACCTGGCCGGGCAGCGCGACCTCGAGCTCGCGGTCGCCGACCACGAGGTTCGTCTGCGGCTGTCCCTGAAGCAAATCCAGCGTTGCAGGGTCCGAAAAGCCGCCTAAGCGACTGACCGTGACCTGATAGTTGGCAGAGGTGAATAGATCGTTGAACTTCAAGATGGCCGCGTACAGACCGCTCGCAAAAACAAGCGTGGCCACACCGACGAGAATCGCGATTGCGGTGAGACCACCGCGGAGGGGTCGCGCGAAAGCGTCTCCGGCGCCGATGGCGACGGAGCGCGGCAATTTCCACCCACCGAGACGGCTGTGAAGAGACGCGCTCCAACGTCCCGAAGGAGCAGTTCCGGTGGTGATGGCCGTCGCGGCGTTCAAGCGGCCCGCCCGCCATGCCGGCAATGCGGCCGCGGCAGCCACGATCCCGAGGCCCAACAGAAGCACCAGAGCGTCGATGCCAGGCGCCAGCGCGCTCGGCGGAGGGAGACTCATCGCGTCTGCCGCCATATCGAGTAGCGGCTTGGCAGCCAAAGCGCCCAACGGAATCCCGACCACCGCCGCAGCCAACGCTGGAGTCAACATTTGAATCACGAACACCATCACGACTTGGCGCGGCGTAAAGCCGATCGCCTTCAGGATCCCGATCTCGCGATAGCTCGCCAGCACTGAACCAGTGACTACGTTGGCAACGATGACTGCGACCGCGCCCAACGCCAGCGCGGCGAACGCGAGGAGAAACGTCAGGATCAACGAGTTGTTGAAGTTGTAGCTGTCCTTTAGATCGAGGTAGGACGTGTATGCGATTACCGCGCCCGCGGGTACCCTTTCTTCAATCGCTTTCACGTCGGCTTGGATGTCGCCGCGAGTCGCCGCCGAACGAAAGCGATAGGCCATCTCGTAGCCTTGCTGTGCATCCTTCGGCCTGAGGGTGTCGAGCTCAGTCCTGGAGACCCAGGCGCGGTTGGTAGAGGGATCGACGTCAACCGCTTCACCTACCACTGTGAGCAAAGGTTTGGCGCTGGTGCCAAGCGACGTGATGCGATCGCCGATCGAAACGTGGCTCCCGATGGCAAACGACCGGAGCACAACAATTTCGCCGGGACCACTGATCCACCGGCCCTTAACAAGCTGCACGCGGTCAAGGCTTCCGCCAGGGTCGTCACGAGCCAGCAAGAGAAGGCCGAATTTGTTGGCGCCGATCTCGAATGGAATGCCGGACGTCGCCCACGGTCCAACTGAGGCGGTGACGTTCGGGAGCGACGCCGTACCAGCGACGACGCTACTTGATGCCTTTGAGGCATCGAACGTGACGATGAGATGTGGACCGGCCAACTCGTTGAAAGCGCGATCGTAGGGACTGCTCGTCTGCACGAGCAGCGTGCCGCCCATGGCGCCGACCGTGATCGCCAATGCGGCGATTACGAAAACCACAGCGGTCTGGAGTCGATGCCGCCTGACTCCAGACAGCGCTTGTCTCAGGACCGGTTTCAACCTGCCTCCCCAGACTCGCGCATCTTGACTCCGCTGTCAGCGGTCAGCCTGCCGTCACGCAGGCTGATAACGCGTCTTGAATACCGGTGCGCGAGCTCCGCATCGTGCGTCGCAAGAAGAATGGTCTGGCCGCGACGGTTGAAGCCGGCGAGCAGTTCCATGACTTGTTCACCGGTGTGACTGTCCAGCGCTCCGGTGGGCTCGTCTGCGAGCAGCACCGCGGGACGGTTGATCAAGGCCCGCGCGATCGCTACCCGCTGCCGCTCGCCGCCACTCAGCTTGGCTGGATATTGCCGGGCCTTGGAGGCGATACCGAGTTCATTCAAGAGCTGCTGCGCGCGAACACGTGAAGAAACCTCAGGCGCGCCAGCGATCTCGGCCGCAATCAGGACATTGTCGAAGACGGTGAGGTTGTTCAAAAGGTGAAAGAACTGGAACACGAAGCCAACATGCGAGCGCCTGAACCGCGCAAGGTCGGCTTCATCTTTTCTCACGAGCTCAGTCCCGTCGAAAACGATGCCTCCTGAAGTTGGGCGATCGAGCCCGGCTACGAGGTTCAGCAGTGTGGACTTCCCGCTGCCGGACGGGCCCATCAGCGCTATGAACTCCCCTTGGCTGACCCCGAAGTTGACGTTGTCGAGCACGACAGGGCTGGCGGGTCCGCCATACGACTTGGAAACCGCCTTGAACTCGATCAGAGGGGCAATTGAGCCTTATTGTGCCGCTCGTTACGTCTTCCGGCCCAGCTCGAATGGTGCCTGAAGTGTCGGCGCAGGGATTCGACCACTGGACCCCGGTTTAGAAGCTCGCCCCGACGGGCCTCAAGTGCCCGTCCCTATCAGCGGGACATACTGTGTTCCGCCCAACCCATCATTGGTGAAGGTCACCGAAGCGCTCAACGGCCCGGTGACCTGTGGCTTGAAGTAAACCGTCACCGAACAGCTTGCGCCCGGCGCCAGCTTTGCCCCGGCGCAGGAAGTGGAATCGATCACGAAGCTGGCCGGATTCGCTCCGGTGAGCGACACGTTGCTGATGGTGAGCGTTGCGTTGCCGGTGTTCTGCACTTTGATGTTGAGCTTCTGGCTCTTCGCGTTGACCTTTACCGAGCCGAAATTGAACGACGACGGCGTGGTCGTCAGCTTGCCGTCCAGGCCGGTCACGCTTAGCGCGACCGTTTGAGGTGAGCCTGGTGCGTCATCGCCGATCTGCAGCGTTCCCGATCGGGCACCGATGTTGTCGGGCGACGCGTAGACCCCGACCTTGCACGACGCTCCGGGAGCGACCGTCAAACCGGCGCAGGTCGTGCCGATGGTGAACGCCGGATCGCCGGAAAGCGTCACCGCGGCAACGTGGAGGTCTGCCGTGCCCGAATTCTTGATTGACACGTACTGCTGGGCGGCGAGGCTCCCAGGGCCGACCCTGACGCTGCCAAACGACAGCGAGGTGGGGCTCACAGTGGCGCCGGGCTGGACGCCGGTGCCCGCGAGGGCAACCGTCTGCGGCGAGCCAGGAGCGTCATCCGGGATCGAGAGCGAGCCGCTGGCGGGGCCGGTCGCCGTCGGTGCGAAGGCGACTTGAATGGTGCAGGAGGCGCCCACCGCCACGGCGGTGTTCGAGCAGCTGTCGGCGACGATGGCAAACGGTGCGCCCACCCCGGCGGCGCCCACATTCAGGGTGTCGGTGCCACTGTTGTTGACTACGATCGCCTGGCTCGCAGACTTCGTCCCCACGACCTGGTTGCCGAAGGCGAGGCTCGACGCCGACAGAGACACCGCCGGCTGAACCCCGCTCCCGCTCAGCGTCACTGTCTGCGGCGAGTTGGTCGCGTCGTCGCTGAAGGACAGCGTCGCGTTGAAGGTCCCCAGGTTCGCCGGCGCGAAACCGACCTGTACCGTACATGCCGCGCCGGCGGCCAATGTAGCGCCCGAGCACGTGTCCGCCGCGATGCTGAATCCGGGGCTACCGGTCAGCGTTGCCGACACGACGTGAGTCGCCGTGTTCCCGTCATTCGTCAGGGTGACCGTCTGCGGGCTGGCGCTCTTACCCGGCCGCACGCTGCCGAACGAGATGGCGCTGGGGCTGGCCGTCGCATGCGGCTGGAGACCTGTGCCCGAAAGCGCGACGGCCTGGGGCGAGCCGGCGGCGCCGTCTGGGATCGACAGCGTGCCGCTCACCGGGCCCATCGCCGTGGGCGCGAAGTCAACCTGGATGGTGCAGGTCGAACCGGGGGCGACCGCGGTGTTCGAGCAACCGTCAACCACGATGTTGAACGGCGCCCCCGCGGATACGGTCCCGATGTTGAGAGTGTCCGTGCCGGAATTGGTGACGACGACCGACTGACTGGCCGAAGTTGTGCCGACGAGCTGGTTGCCGAACGCCAGGCTCGACGCCGAGAGCGAGACTGCCGGCTGGACCACCGTTCCGGTCACGGCGACGGTCTGAGGCGAGTTGGCCGCGTCGTCGTTGAAGGTCAGGGTGGCCAGCTGGTTGGCTCCTGCTCCGGAGACCGGTGCGAAGTTGACCTGGACCGTGCAGGTCGCGCCGACTGCCAGCGTGGTGTTGGAGCATGTGTCGGCCGACAGGCTGAATATCGATTCGCCGAAAAGCGCCGTCTGCCCGATATGAATCGTCGTGGTTCCGTCGTTGGTCAGCGTCGCGGTCTGGCTCGCGGTCTGGCCCGCCCGCACATTGCCGAAGGCGATACTGCTCGGGCTGGCCGTCACATGCGGATTGATGCCGGTCCCGGAAAGGGCGACGCTGTGCGGGGATCCGGGCGCGTCATCGGGGATCGAGAGTGTGCCGGTGAAAGGACCGGTGGCCGTCGGTGCCAAGTCGACCTGGATCGTGCACGTCGAGCCAACCGCCACCGCGGTGTTCGAGCAGCCGTCGGACACTATCGCGAAAGGCGGGGCGACTGTGGCCGCGCCGATGTTCAGCGTGTCGGTGCCGCTGTTCGTCACCGTGACCGGCTGGCTCGGTGAAGTCGTACCGATTACCTGGCTGCCGAAGGCCAGGCTCGACGTGGACAGCGTCACCGCGGGCTGAATCCCGCTCCCGCTCAACGCGACGACCTGAGGAGCGTTCGTCGCGTCATCGGTGAACGTCAGGCTTCCGGTCAACGACCCCACGGACGCCGGCGTAAAGCCTACCTGCACCGTGCACGCTGTCCCCGCCGAAAGGGCGGCGCCGGAGCAGTTGTCTGCGGCGATGCTGAACGACGGGTCGCCGCTCAGCGCTGAAGACGTGACGTGGACAACGGCGGTTCCGTCATTTGTGAGGGTCACCGTCTGCGCGCTGGCGGCCTTGCCAGGCCGCACGGCGCCGAAGGCAAGCGAGCCTGGGCTGGCCGTTGCATCGGCAGGCTGATCCGTGCCCGTGAGGCTTATCGACTGCGGCGATCCGGCCGCGTCGTCGGTCACTAGGACGGACGCTGCGTAGGAGCCGGTCGCCTGAGGAGCGAACGTGACCCTGAACGAGCAGCTGATGCTCGCCGGCCACTGCTGGCCCGAGCACGTCTCTGAGCTGATTGCGTATGCCGCCGCGCCCGAGCCCGTCAGTGTGATCGAGCTCACGTTGAGCGATGCCGTCCCGTCGCTCAGCACAGTCATGGCCTGACTTGCGGTCTGGCCCGTGACTGTGTTCGGGAATGACACCGAGCTCGGTGCGAACGTCGTGTGGGACTGGACGCCAGTTCCGCTCAGCGGGAACTGAGACGGGCCGTTCCACGCGTCGTCAACGACGTTCAACATTGCCGACAGCGGACCCGTGTTTGCCGGAGTGAAGTTGATCGGGACCGTGCACGAGCCGTTCGGTGCGATGGCGGCGCCGGCGCAGTTCGTGGCCCCGATCGTGAACGCGGCAGCGTTTGTTCCCGATATCGACACCGATGACACGTGCAGGGTGTCAGTCCCCGCATTGATCAGGATCAATCCGGGCGTCGAGAACGTGGCGCCGATGCGCTGGTTGCCAAAGAAGAGGCCGCTCGTGGCGGGAACGACCGGCGCGACACCGGTGCCGCTGACGGGCACCTTGTTGATCGAGCCGGTGACCGGGTTGACCAGGTCGAGCAGCGCGGAAAAGGCGCCAGTGCCGCTGGGCGTGAAGGTGAGCAGCACCTGGCAGGAGGCGCCCGGCGCAAGCGCTTGCGTGCACCCCGACGCGTCCACCGCGAACGCCCCGTAGGAGGTTCCTTCGAGCTGTAGGTTCTGTGGGGTCCAGCTCGTGCTGCCCGAGTTGGTGAGTGTCACGGCTTTTGCCGCGGACCGCGTCGTGGTGCGCTGACTGCCGAAGTTGACCTGGTCGGGAGCGTACGTGAGCTGCGGGTCGACTCCTTGTCCGGCCAGGCTCACCGACTGCTGGCCGCTCGGGCTGCCGTCATCGGTGAAGGTCAGGCTTCCGGCGAATCCGGCCGACGCGAACGCCGGCGCGAACGTGACCGTGACCGAGCATCCGGCTCCGGGGAGCACGGTCGCGCCGGTGCACGAGTCGGCGCTCGTGTGGAAGACGCTGCCACCGGACGAGATAGCCGACGCCGTGACGTGAAGCGACGCCCCCGTCGGGTTGGAGAGCTGCACGACCTGCGATGCGTTGCCACCGGCGTCGCTGACGACGCCGAAATCGATCCCGCTCGTGCTGAGGACCGCACCGGGCGCGATTCCTGTTCCCTGGATCGTCTGGACCTGTGGGCTGCCCGGTGCATCGTCGGCGAAAGAGACTGTCGCCGAGATTGGGCCGGTCGTGGCCGGCGTGAACGTGACAAAGATGCGGCAGAGGCTGCCGGCATTCACAGTGGCCCCGGTGCATGCGTCGGAGGTGATCGCAAACTGCGAGACGGAACTACCGGAGAGGGACACACCGCTCACGTGCATGGGCTGGTCGCCGGCGTTCTGGAGCTGAATGTATTTTGGCTGGCTCGTGAAGTTCTGCGGCTGGTATCCAAAGGACGATGGGAAGTAGGTCTGGGCGTCGGCCCCTGTCGCGCTGTAGCTGACGGAGTAGTTGTTCCAGGTGGGGTTCGTGTTGGCTTGGAATTGAAGCGTCGCCGCGCTTGAGCCGGCCATAGTCGCCGCGAGTGAGACGATCATCCGGCAGGCTCCTGCGGACGGGACGGTCGTTCCGCTGCACCCGTCTGAAACGACCACCAGATTTCCGCCTGCACCGAATTGCGGTGCAGCCGATGTGATCGTCAGCGGTGAGTCACCGGTGTTCTTTACGTAGAAGGTCTGGGGCGCTGACTGCTGCCCGACCGGAACCAGGTCGAAAGACAGAGTAGATGGCGCGAACGCCATCACGGGTCCGGTCCCGGCGCCGGCCAGCGCGACCGTCTGCGGGGAGTTCGCGGCATCGTCCGGAAAGTCCAGAGTGGCAGACAGTGTGCCCGCCTCCTTCGGCGCGAAGACCGCAGACTCGGTGCATGTCGCGCCAGGGCTTACGGTGCGGTAGTCGCAGCCGGCAATGTATACGCGGAAGTCAGATGGGTTTACGCCCGAGGTGGTGACGCCCTGAATGTGCAGGTCGGCTGTTCCGGTATTGGTGACGACGAAGGACTGGGGCGCGCTCTGGTTGCCAACGGCGAGCGTCCCGTAATTGAAGGAGGTGGGGCTGATCGACACCGCCGGCGACCCGGCGAAGGTCACCGGGCTGACGGCGATCGACGCAACCATCGCGATGCCGCATGGCAGCCCCAGGCGCCGCGCCAGCCGCCCCAGGCTGATTCGCACGTCCGAACTCTAACGACTAAACAATTAAAAAAACCCCGTTTAGCCGGTCATTTATAGGTCATTTGTACCTATTCAGACTGGGCATGGCGACCGGGCGATATAGTGCCGGTGCATCAGCCGAAGGCCTATTGTCGCGCTTCAGCGGCACTTGACCACCGGATGGCGGATGTGGTGCCGGCGACAGGATTCGAACCTGCGACCCTCGGTTTGAAAAGTCCGTCCCGACGTCCGCATGACGCCTCCCCAGGACTCCTGGCGTATTCGATTCTCGGCCTCGCGCCTCCTCGCGGCTCCTGTGGCAGCCCCGGCTAGGCAATACAAAATGGCTATACATCCGGAGGCCGTGACCGACCGCCCGGCGCGAGGGAGCGCGAAACGGAGAGGCCTCCTCCCCAGCTCGCTCGGTCGGGCGAACTTTAAGCAATGCCCAGAAACCGCAATGACACGATGGCGCCGGAACGTCGTGCTTTCGCCCGACGAGGCATTCGGCCTGGTTTTCGCCGATGACCGCCAGAACTGCCTTGTACCTTTGCTCAGTCACGCTCATCTCCCTCATGGGCGGGGAGTGTCACGCATCAACCGAAGTAGCTGTAGCGCATCAGCCGAAGGTCTGGGAGCGCATCAGCTGACGGCCTTTGGGTGCACGTCAGCCGAACTTGTGCGCGCTGAATGGTGCCGGTCTAGAACTGACGGAGATCCCTAACACTGGGGCATTCCAATTCACCAGAGGAGGAAGCCCAGTTGACGGAACGAGAACTATCCAGGGGAGCAGCTCGGCGACTCGCCATCATTCAGCACGTCGAGGAGGTTACTGGCAATGTCGCCATGACCTGCCGGTACTTCGGGATCTCACGGCACACCTATTACTTCTGGCTGCGTAGATATGAGCAGCTGGGGCCTGAGGGCCTCCGTGAGAGGTCGCACCGCCCGCTAGTTTGCCCACACGCAACCAAAGCCGAAGTGGTCGGCAAGATCATTCACCTTCGGCAGCACTACCACTTTGGCCCCGAGAAGATTTCGATGTATCTCAAGCGTTATCACGACGTCAGGGTGAGCCCTTCCGGGATCTGGCGGATCCTGAAGCGAGCCAACCTCAATCGCCTGCCGGCATCGCAGCGCTACAAACGGCACACCGAACGCTGGAAGCGCTACGAGAAGCAAAAGCCTGGCCACTCGGTTCAGATCGACGTCAAGTTCATCGAGCCCATCAAGGGAAAGCGCAAGAAGCGCTACCAGTACACCGCAATCGATGACTGCACTCGCCTGCGGGTCCTGCGGATCTACGAGCGCCTGGACCAAAAGACGGCGATCAGATTCGTCGACTACGTCCTCGAGCAGCTGCCCTTCACCGTCATGAAGATCCAGACCGACAATGGGTCCGAGTTCCAGGCGGGCTTTCACTGGCACCTACTGGACAAGGGCATCCAACACGTCTACATCCGGCCCTCGACCCCGCGGCTGAACGGCAAAGTCGAACGGTCGCACCGCATCGACGACGAAGAGTTCTATCGGCTGCTGGCCGGCGAGGTTATAGACGACGCCAAGCTCTTCAACACCAAGCTCCACGAGTGGGAACGCTTCTACAATTTTGCCCGGCCCCATGGCGCCCTCGGAGGCCAGACCCCCTATGAGCGCCTACGGCAGTTGACCAGGCCCTCGGTGTAGGCGAACACCGTCAGTCATACACGCTGAATGGTGCCGGCGCGGGGACTCGAACCCCGGACCCTCGGTTTAAAAGACCGCTGCTCTACCAGGCTGAGCTACGCCGGCACACGACGATTTTGAATTGAATGGCCCAGCTTAGAGATCAGCCACCGTCCCCTCCCGCCAGAACCGCGAGGACAAGCGACTGAATGGGCACACGGCGCGGAGGCACCGGCTGAGAAGAAAGCGTCTCGGCAATGAAGCCTGGCAACCGGTAGAACGCCACCCGGAGACTATAGGTAGGTGGCTCCAACGCGCATTCCAGTAATGGATGTAGCCTTCCCCCGGTGAAGGCCTGGGTCGTCCGCCGCCTCGGTGGGCCCGAGACCATGGGATTCGAAGACGTCGACGCGAGCGCGCCCGCGGACGGGATGGTACGCATCGCGATTCGCGCCTCCGCCATCAACTACTTCGACGCGCTCATGGTCGCCGGTCAATACCAGGTCAAGCCGGACTTGCCCTTCGTGCCGGGGGTGGAGATCAGCGGCGTGGTCGAAAGCGCCCCGGCCGCCACTGGCTTCAAGAAGGGCGACCGCGTCACCGCGCTCCTCGACAACGGCGGCCTGACCCGAGGCGGCTACGCCGAACTTGCCGATGCCGCCGCGGTCACGGTCCATAGCCTGCCTGAGGCGATGCCGTTCGACGACGGCGCCGCGTTCACCCTCATCTATCAAACCGCGTGGTTCGGCCTGCACCGACGGGCCCACCTGCAGCCCGGCGAAACGCTGCTGGTGCACGCCGGCGCGGGTGGGGTCGGCAGCGCGGCGATCCAGCTCGGCAAGGCCGCGGGCGCGACCGTGATCGCGACCGCCGGCTCGGACGAGAAGACGGCCGTATGCCTTCAGCTTGGCGCCGATCACGCCATCAACTACAAGACGCAGGACTTCGCCGAGGAGGTGAAGACCATCACCGGCGGTCGCGGCGCCGACGTCGTCTTCGACCCGGTCGGCGGCGACGTGTACGACCGCTCCACCAAATGCATCGCCTTCGAGGGGCGAATCGTGCTGGTCGGTTTCACGTCGGGCCTTATTCCGCAGGCGGCCGCGAACCACGTGCTGGTCAAGAACTACTCAGTCGTCGGCCTGCACTGGGGCCTCTATTCGAAACGCGCGCCGCAGCTGATCCCGGTCGCGACCAGGGCGTTGATGGACCTGTACACGTCCGGCACGATCAAGCCGCTGATCTCTGAACGGATCCCGCTGGCGGAAGCGCCAAGGGCGCTCGCGAAGGTCGCCGGCGGCAAGAGCACCGGCAAGGTCCTCCTCACGATTTGAGACTGCTCGGCGCCGGCCTCACGGCCCTCGTACTGCTGGCGGTGTGCAACCCGAGCACTCCCCCGCCACCGGCCGAGGTGCTCGCCGCCGACCAGACGCTGAGCTTCCCGATCGCGCAGGACGTGGCCGACCTCGACCCCGCGCAGATGTCGTCCCCCACCGACGTCGACATCTTCCGCAACGTCTTCTCCGGCCTGTACAGGTTCGACCCGTCGCTGCACGAGGTTCCCGACCTCGCCGTCGGGCCGGCGGACGTCTCCGCGGACGGGCTCACGTACACCTTTCACGTCCGCCACGACGCGGTGTTCTCCAACGGGGATCCCATCACGGCCGACGACTTCATCTACAGCTGGAACCGCGCCGCCGCCAAGCAGGGCGACTACGCGGGGCTCTTCTCGGTCGTCGCGGGCTATAACGCGGTGGCGGCGGCTCGCACGAGCACGCTGAGCGGGCTGGTCAAGATCGACACCTACACGTTCTCATCGACCCTGAGCCGCCGCGCCGGCTACTGGACGACGTTGGTCGGCCTATGGCCCTTCTGGATCGTGGACCGCAAGGTGATCGCATCGGCGGGCGACGATGCCTGGTTCACAAAGCCCCAAACGCTCATCGGTAGTGGGCCGTTTCACATCACCACGCGCGCGGCCGGCCAGTCACTCGATTTCGAGCCCGTGCCCGCCTGGTACGGCGGCAAGACCGGCGCCCTGCGGCGCATTCACATCGACGTCCTGGCCGACCAGAAGGCGCAGGTCACCCGCTACGAGTCCGGCGCGTACACCCTCATCGGTTACGGGCGCCAGACGCTGCAGCCCGACGCGGCGGTTCACTACGCTACCGACCCCAAGCTGAAAACCCAGCTCCAGCTCGTCCCCGCGGGGCTCACCTACTGGATCGGGTTCAACCTCAAGACCGGGCCGTTCGCCGGGATCGATACGGGTCGCGCCGGGCGGCACGCGTTCAGCACCTCGATCGACCGCAAAGCGCTGGCCGACGCCCTCTGCTCACAGGGCACGAGCTGCGCGCCGGCGACCGGCGGGCTCATCAGCAAGGGGCTCGTGGGCTACCTCGGCGACGCGACCGATCCGGGCGCGAAGTTCGACCCAATCGCCGCCAAGGCCGAGTACCAGGCCTGGGATCCGACCGGTGCCAAGGCCAAGGATCTGGCCTTCACGTACGACACCAACCCGTTCAACAAGGCGGTGTGCACCAATGTTCAGCTCCAGTGGAGCACGAACCTCGGCGTCAAGGTGGCGTGCGTCGAGCTCGATCGGCAGGACTTCTTCGACAACCGTAACGGTCGCTGCGCCTACGGCATGTTCAGGCAGAGCTGGAGCGCGGACTACAACAATCCGCAGGACTGGTTCGACTACCTGTTCGTGAGAGGCGCGAGCTCGAGCGGGTCGTGCTACTCGAATCCCTCGTTCGACACGCTGGTGGCCGGAGCCGACGCCAAGCCGTTGCCGCTCGTGCTACCCGACTACCACGCGGCGGGCTACCTGCTGGTAAACGACACGATCTTCGGCGCGCTCGTATACGGCGAGCAGCAGTACCTCGCGCAGCCCTATGTAAAGGGCGTGGGCGGCAACGCCCTGTACGACTTCGACTGGACGCAGGCGCGCATCCTCGCGCACTAGCTGAGGTTGGCCAGTACGTCGGGGGACATATCGGTGTCGAACGGGCCGCCCGGGTTGTCGATGATCCAGACATGCAGCATCTCCGGCGTGCTCCGGTTGCTGCTCCCCGGCGGACAGGTACCGCTCTTATCGCCGCGGTCGAAGAAGGCACTGTGCGCAAAGGCCACGATGACGCCGGTGGTCCGATCGAAGCACAGGTTGTCGTGGTGATGCCAGACGGTCAGCGATCCGCCGATCTGGGGACCGGCCATCCCAAGCCGCGGCATGATGTACATCGCGCCGATCAAGATCGGCCCCCGCGGGCTGTTGTAGTAGATCACCGACTGAACATGCTCGGGTCGCAGGACGTCGGCGTCGGTGAAGTACGCCTGGTTGACGTAGTGCATGATCTCGAGGCCCTCGGGCTCCATGGGCTTGTAGCCGGCCTTGATCGCGACGCGCTGGTCGCTGTACCTGGCGATGGCCGCTTTGGTGTCCTCGATCAATTTCACGGCTGCCGCCAGCTGCGCTCCGGTGACGCCGGGAGCGGGAGCTGCGGCGTGATTGTGGTCTGTCGCCGTGGTCGGCGCCGCCGACTGCACGGATGCCGCCCAGCCCGCGAAGTCGCTCGACAGCACGATCAGCGCCAGTGAACCGACCAAGAAGCCGCGCCGCGCCCACTTCCCGAACGGCATTGAGGTGTAGGAGGCGCCGATCAGACCGACCGCAACGAGCGCGATGCCTGTCCCAAGCAGGACATGGCCGGGGTTGGACAGCGTGAAGATCCCCTCGCGATGGGCGAGCGTCGGGTCCTGGGCGTGCAGGTAGGCGTCGAGCGCCAACCCGGTCAGAAGCGCCGCCACCCCCACGATTCCAGTCGTCAGGAATAGAGCAAGCCTGTTCATCGGTGCTCCCTCAGAGCTTCCCCGGGAAGTGGCAGGCGGCGAAACGGCCGTTTTCCTTCATCTCCAACGGGGGCTCCACCTCGGAGCAGATCTTCTGTGCGATTGGGCAGCGGGTGTGGAAACGGCAGGCGCTCGGCGGGTTCACAGGGGAAGGGATCTCGCCCTTGAGCAGGATGGGCTTTCGCGCCGCCTCGAGGTCGGGATCGGGCACAGGCACCGAGCTCTCGAGCACCTTGGTGTACGGGTGCAGGGGTTTGTCGCGAATCGAGTCGCTCGGCCCGAGCTCCACGATCTTGCCGAGGTACATGACCGCGATCCGATCGCTCATGTGGCGAACGACCGACAGGTCATGCGCGATGAAGAGAAAAGTGAGGTCGAACTTATCCTGCAGGTCCTCCATCAGGTTGACGATCTGCGCCTGGATCGAGACGTCCAGCGCCGAGACGGGCTCGTCCGCGACGATGAACGTCGGGTTCAGGACGAGGGCGCGCGCGATGCCGATGCGCTGACGCTGACCGCCTGAGAACTCATGCGGGTAGCGGTTGACGAAGTTCGGGTTGAGCCCTACGACCCGCATCACCTCCTGGACGCGCCGTTCGGCCTCGCGGGCTCGGGCGACACGGAAGTTACGCAGCGGTTCCGCGACGATGTCGCCGACGGTCATGCGGGGATTCAAAGAGGCGTACGGATCCTGGAAGATCATCTGGATCTGCTGTCGCGTGCGGCGCAGCTTCTCGCCACGAACGCGGGTCAGATCGACGTCCTTGAAGTAGACATGTCCCGACGTTGCTGTCAGGAGCTGAACGATCACCCTTCCAAGTGTCGACTTGCCGCAGCCGGATTCGCCGACCAGGCCGAGCGTCTCGCCGGGCTGGATGGTCAGGCTGACGCCGTCGACCGCGTGCACGACCGCACGCCCGAACAATCCCCCTCCGACAGGGAAATACTTGACCACGTCCTCGACTCGGACCAGCGCTTTCCTGAGCGCAGGATCGTCAGCCGCGGTGGCCTGAGCGGTCACCGCGCCGCTTCGGGATCCGCTACGTTCTTCATGAGCACCCAGCAGCGAGCGAGCTGACCGGGGTCGACCTCGTCGAGCGTTGGCTCCTCGGTCAAGCAGCGGTCGATCCGGAAACGGCACCGCGGGTGGAACTTGCACCCAGCCGGAAGCTTGCCGAGGTCGGGCGGAAGGCCTTTGATCGAGATCAGCTTCTCGTGTGTCTGTTCGTCGATCCGGGGCATGGACCGCAGCAAAGACCAGGTGTATGGATGCTGTGGATTCTTGAAGATGGCACGCGTCGGACCCTGTTCGACGATCCGTCCCGCGTACATCACGATCACGCGCTGACAGAGGCTGGCGATCAGCGCCATGTTATGAGTGATCAAGATCACGGACGCTCGCAGCTCGCGGCTGAGCTCGCGCGTCAGCTCGATGATCGACGCCTGAACCGTCACGTCCAGGGCTGTGGTCGGTTCATCGGCGATCAGGAGCGACGGCTGATTGGAAACCCCCATGGCGATCATCGCCCGCTGCCGCATGCCCCCTGAGAACTGGTGCGGATAGTCGCGCACGCGCTGCGCGGCGGCTGGTATTCGAACGCGCTGCAGCAAGGGGACCACGCGCTCCATGGCCTGCCTGCGGCTGAAACGTCGATGCGCGGCCATCGCCTCCTCGACCTGGAACCCGATGCGCAACACTGGATTCAGTGACGTCATAGGGTCCTGGAAGATCATCGCCACGTCGTTGCCGCGAAACTCCCGGATCTCCTCGTCCGTCATCTGGACGACATCCTGCTCTTCGAAAAGGATTCGCCCGTTTGTGATCCGCCCTGGCTCGGGCACCAACCGCAAGATGGAGAGTGCGGTCATGGTCTTCCCTGATCCCGACTCGCCGACTATGCCGACGATCTCCCCACGCTCGACTTCAAAGCTCACGCCATCGACGGCCGTCACCGTGCCGCCAAACGTGGCAAATTGAACGCGCAGGTCTTGAACTCTCAGCAACGGTGCCAGCTCTCTACCGCCTCATCCGGGGATCGAAAGCGTCGCGCAGCCCGTCGCCAACCCAGTTGAAAGCCATCAGCGTGAGGGACAGGGCGATGGTCGGTGCGAGCACGATATGGGGCGCGAAGTCCATCCCGTGGTAGCCGTCGGCGGCCATGGCGCCCCACGAGGGAGTGGGTGACGGCAGGCCGAGACCCAGAAAGCTCAGGAAGGCCTCGAACAGGACGGCGGCAGGGATGGC
>Ga0070699_100000548_pt1 | contig 35413 bp, 28 predicted proteins | sample KBSK1503metaG_FD_65473 | JGI IMG/M metagenome (GOLD analysis project Ga0070699, IMG submission 65473) | Corn, switchgrass and miscanthus rhizosphere microbial communities from Kellogg Biological Station, Michigan, USA - KBS K1-50-3 metaG | ecosystem: Host-associated > Plants > Roots >... | reverse complement strand
GCCGGCACGTCTAACTTCACGGTGCGGGTAACGGATTCGGCGCAGGCAACAGCTCAGAAGGCGCTCTCAATTGTGGTAACGGCCGGCGGCGCACCACTTGATTCGCAATTCGTTTCGCAAACTGTGCCTTCGAGTCTTTCTCCCAGTCAGGCATTCAGCGTAAATCTGAAGTTCTTGAATACAGGCACACAAACCTGGACCGGTTCGCCCTATTGGCTCGTCTCGCAGAATCCTCCGCTGAATCAGACCTGGGGAGGCAACGGAGTGCCGCTGAGTTCGTATAGCATAGCTCCGGGTCAACAGCTCGATCTGACATTCACGGCGTACGCGCCGGCGACCCCGGGCACTTACAATTTCCAGTGGCAGTTATATCAAAACGGCGGCGTGGGCTTCTTTGGTCAACCGTCCGCGAACGTCGCAATTCAAGTGGGCACCGCGGCAGTTGACAACGCATCCTTCGCGTCCCAGACCGTGCCCTCAGCAATGTCTGCTGGTGCCGGCTATGGTGTGACAGTCACCATGACGAATACCGGCACCACAACCTGGGGCGCCGGGACTTACTCGCTCCGTTCACAGAATCCTCAGGGAAACACCACGTGGGGATTGAACAGCGTCAACGTGGCATCAGCCGTACTGCCGAATGGCCAGGCGACTTTCACATTCAACGTGACAGCTCCCTCCAATCCGGGCACGTACAACTTCCAATGGCAGATGGCACAGGGTTCAACGTACTTCGGAGCGTTATCTGCCAACGTGGCAATCACCGTCTCGTCGGCTGCGGCCCGAAAGGTATGTTATGACGTTGATGGGGACGGAAAATCGGACATATCTATCTGGCGACCATCTGACGGAAACTGGTGGGTCGCCAAGAGCAGCGATGGTACTTCGATGAATCGACAGTGGGGAGTGAACGGCGACACGCTGGTGCCTGGGGACTACGACGGCGACGGTAAGCAGGATTTTGCGGTTTGGCGGCCATCAAACGGAGTGTGGTGGATTCTGAAGAGCTCTGATGGAACCGCAATCGCCAGGCAATACGCTCTTCCTGGCGACATCCCCGTACCCGCAGATTATGACGGTGACGGGAAAACTGACATCGCAATCTGGCGGCCATCCGATGGAACCTGGTGGGTTCTTAAGAGCTCAGATGGTAATCAGATGGTTCGTCAGTGGGGAATGACCGGCGACAAGCTTGTGCCCGCAGACTACGATGGAGATGGCAAAGCGGACTTCGCAGTTTGGCGGCCCTCAAGCGGAGTGTGGTGGATTCTCAAGAGTTCCGATGGAACCGTTATCGTCAAACAGTACGCTCTTGCCGGCGATGTTCCCGCGCCCGGCGACTATGACGGCGACGGCAAAACTGACATAGCCATCTGGCGCCAATCGGATGGAACATGGTGGGTCCTCAGGAGCACTGATTCCTCGCAGATGGTGCGCCAGTGGGGATTCAACGGCGACAAGCTCGTGCCGGGAGATTACGACGGTGACGGCAAGACTGACTTCGGAATCTGGCGGCCATCCACCGGAGAATGGTGGATTCTGAAGAGTTCCGATGGAGCGGTAATCGTCAAGCAGTTCGCTGTTACGGGCGATATTCCCGTGCTCTCCGCATACCTTTGATAACCCCATCCAGACTCGGCGCTGCACATCGATGTGCAGCGCCGTCATGTTGTGATTTGAAGCTCTGCGAGATGCTTGAGTTCAAGTCTACAACGCTCATCTAAGTCGCCCTCCTCTTCTGGGATCAACCGCATCGATGTAGAAATTACAGCGAGGTTTCGAAGGCTGTAGCTTTTGATTCTAGACAACCAGGCTTTCAATCATTAGAATGCCTTCCTCAATCGGCCTGTTGCTTGATAAGTCGCGGTTCTTACATTACTGCTAAGGAGAGACCAGGAATGATCAGTGATGTATCTCGCTATCGCACGTTCGTGCTGATTTTCGTTGGAATCAGTTTTTCGCTCGCCTGCTCAAACAACAAACAAACGTCGAACGGAAATCTATCACAAACCCCCAACTCGCAAGTCAGCTCAGGCCCTCCGGTTCTGGAAGGCTTCCATGACATCGCAACCTGCGATGGAATTGTGGGATGGGCGTGGGATCAGAAACGACCTGACGATCCGATCAAGGTCGAGATATACGACGGCGACAATCTAATCGCGACCATACCAGCGGACACGTTCCGGCAGGATCTACTTGCGGCTAAGAAAGGCAATGGCAAGCACGGCTTCACATATCCGCTGCCTCCGCAGCTAAAAGATGGAAAGGCGCATTCGATACGAGTCAAGTATGCGGGGACCAGCATCGATTTGGATAGTACGCCAAAGCAACTCAACTGCAAGTTCGAGGGGTAACCGTAGCGACAGTCGGAACCGGCTGCGTAGACAGAGCTGGACATTGCGATCAACGCGTCCGACCTACCGCGATCAGGGATAGACCGATGGGCGGAGGGACAAGCTTCTCGATGCGTTCAGCCCACGGCGCGACAAAGCGATCAAAGAGTCCTATTTGACTAGCGGATTCTTCGCGCCATTTTAGTAATCTGTTGTTGACAAACCACCCGGCCATTCCAATGAAGTTCATGTAGAAGGCTTTTTCAACCTGAAAGCCTGTCCGAAGCATTTTGGGTAACAGCTCTCTCTTTGTATACCTGCGATAATGCTCAAGCGAGCGGTCCACTGTGCCGTAAAGAAATTGGAAAGCCGGCACTAACAAAATAAGTTTGCCGCCCGGTACAAGGACAGTGCGCATATTTGAAAGCGCGCTCAAGTCATCAGCGATGTGCTCAAGCACATTCATACAGATCACTGTGTCGAAGCGGTAGTCCTTCAGTACCTGGTCGACCGGATCAGCAATGTCCACTTGCCTGGGCTGCACCCTGAGGTGATGGCCCAGGCGCTCCTGCAAATGTTCAACGCAGGGCAGGTATTTATCTACCGGCAGCACCATCTCGCGATCGAGAAGCAGTGAAGTGAAATTGCCTATGCCCGCGCCTACCTCGAGGATTCGCTGGCCGATAAAAGGAGAGATTTGACGGTACATCCAGTTGCGATAGTTTTCCGCCTCGCTCATGACCTCCAAATCGGATACTGTGATATTGCTGCCTGTCGCTTCAGATTTCGACATTCAATTCTTGTCCTCAGATCGCCTTGATCTTAACTCTTCGGTTAGAATGCGCAACCGATAATCAAGCTCCTGGAATCGACGAACTATAGTGTGAAGCGTCAGCCCTACTGCCGTCGAAAGCATCCCAGACAAGACCAGACCAACTGCGAGAACGGCGGACGGGAGATGCAGAACCAGTCCCGTCTCGATGAACTCGAGGATCACTATAGTGCCGGGGATAAATGCCGCGGCTATCAGTACCAACCCCGCACTTCCAAAGAATGTGAGAGGCTTATAGTCGCGAAATAGAGTGACTATAGTGTTCAGTATGATCGCCCCATCGTGGAGAAGCCGAATCTTAGAGTGACTACCTTCTGGGCGAGATGTCAGGTCTATCGGGACCTCAACAATTCGATAGCCGCCCTCCAGCGCTTTGATCGTTAGCTCGGTCTCGATCTCAAAGCCGCCGGCAAAGGGAGCTATCTCTTTGACGAACTTTCTGTTGAACGCCCGGTAGCCTGACAACATGTCAGTCAGCTTAACCCTGAAGACAAGGTTCAATGCGGAGAGGAACACTCTGTTGCCTAAGCGGTTGAGCCGTTTAAATTCGCTGTGCGAGTGATCATGCAGTCTTGAGCCGACAACCATATCAGCATAATTCTTCTGAATCGGCTCGATAAGCTTTTGAACGGACTCGGGCGGATAGGTGTCATCGCCATCCACCATCACATAGGTCTCGGCCTCGACCTGATGAAACATGGATTGAACTACATAACCCTTTCCGCGCCTCTTCTCATGTAAAACCAAGGCTCCAGCGCGGAGTGCCTCCCTGGCTGTCTCATCGGTTGAGTCGTTATCGAATACGTAAATCTCCGCTCCCGGCAATTGGGAGCGGAACTGGTTGACGACATTGCCCACAGTCAATTCCTCGTTGTAGCAGGGAATGAGTATCGCTACGCCGGTTCCCAGGACCTTTGCACCTGCCGCTTCGGTTGATTCTGTTCTTTGCACTACTCTACCTGACGTTCTCAAGTTTCACGATGCTACATCTGGCGGAACCGGCTTATGTCGAAAAACCCATGTCAACGAGTCTGAGTAGACGAGTTGATAGTCGGGCCAGAATGGATTTAGAACAAGGTTCTGCTTCGGCACCGTCATAAATGCGGGAGCGTTTGCGTGATTGATAAATATCCATTCGATATTCTGAGACTCAAGCCAGCGAACCCAGGGTTCATCATTCGGCCAGCGGAAGCTAGGGAGCTTACCCGATTGAAGTGGCGCGAACAAATCTAATACCTGGGGTTTGAAGTAATAGTTCAGCCATGCCCCATTTATCACGCATACTTTATCAGCTTCGCTCGCATGGCTGTTGACATACTTTACACCGTTGTAGCCGTTGAGTAACGAAAGGAAAGCCTCTCTCTCGTCTTTGTCCGTGGGCGGCTTCCCTTTGATCTCGATTTCGTTGATTATCCCCAAACCTCCCCATGCAACGGCCGAAGACGCGAGGATGGTCCATATAACGGCATGCGAAACGGAAGACCTCGAAAGCCTTTCAACCATCCACCGAATGCTTTCATACAAAGCTAATATCGCAAAAGGGAGGGCAGGCAGCCAGTAGCGCAACTGGTGGGCAAAAAGAAACCAATAGAATGTAAAACTCAAAGCCCACAAAACCCACCAGCGCACTGAACGATTCCTCAAAGCGATGATCCACGACAGTGGCCAGGCAACGATCATTGGACAAAGCGTGAGTCCTACTTCAGCAAAAAAGCGCGATGGATACCTTATCCAATCTATGGGCAGCATTAGAAAATTCAGGAGCGTTCTCGGCTCGGCAGCATTCTTGTACCAGTTGTTCATGTTTTCGACTACAGCCGGAGCACCCCAGACGCCGCGACTGAATTGTGGAAACGCAGGCCAGACTGGATTCCCCGTGTAGTAAGTAAAGAACGCATACCACGGCAGCATAGTGACAAGAACCACTACCCAACCATAGACAAGCACCCTCCAGGTAAACTGCGATTCGCTCGGCTTATTGGAGTCCGAACCAACGAGCTTTGCTGGCATCAAAGAGCGACCCATAACCCACAAGCCCAGCATGCCTCCAATTATCACAAAGAAACAGCCTGATACTTTTACTCCTGAAGCCATACCCAGCAGCGCCATCGCCAGATACCACCACCTTGATTGACGGCCATCCCAGAATACGCGCAGCGCGTAGACTCCAAGGAAGACATAGGTTGCAAGGCACACATCTACATAGGCAGACTCCCCCAGCCACAAAACCAACGGTTGGCCCAGCCACAAGGCGGCGGCGGCCAAACCTAGGAGTGCGCTTCTCTCACGTTTGCCCCAACTGTAAAGCCCGGCCGCCGTCAGCATCAAGAAGCTGTGCTCCATCATCTGAGCTACGATGTCATCTTTTAAGGCCATCCCCCAGGTGAATAGCATATGATTCAGCGCGGGCGTGACAGGCCAGGGAATGCCCATCACTAAGACAAGGCGATGCGCCGTTAGATACGCGCGAGATAAGACCAGATGGTAGGCTATCGCATCCCAATGGACGGGAGGATACTGTGTGGAAAGTAACAGCAGGCCCCAGTAACCGAGTCCTATTATGACGAGAAGGATAATAGCTGCGCCGCGTCGCGAGTAATACTGTCTCCAGGAAGGTAGATCAAGTAATCGCCGGCTCTTGAGTAAATATATCAGGTAGCAAGCCGTGCAGAGATCGCAAATCATCGTCAATGCGAGTAGTACCGGTTGATACAGCACACCAGCGAGCGCCAACGCAAAGATCAATAGAGCTACTACGCCCAGGCCAATGGCTGTCGTGAATACCAGTCGCTCAACGAGTGAGTCAAAGTCGCACTTGCGTAAGAACAGGTGTCCTACGCCCGCGGCGGCGAAAAGCATCATCGCCAGCGCCCCCACATGAGCTATAGGCCAAATAATGTATGCGCCCATAAGATATGAAGTTGCACTGATGCTACAAGTTGAGGGGGCCCTCTATCTCATTCCCGACGTTCACTCCGGCGGCTTATTATGAATCACATAAGACTTGCGGGTCAGCTTTTGGGAGATTAGCTATCTCAGAGCCGGCCTGCAGCAACATGCCATGTCACTGGAGCACTTCGCCTTTCATGGCGATAACAAGCGACGCTCATCCCTGTGGATTAGTGATCCGTATACTCCTGGTATTCCCTGAATAGCTCAGGATCCGCCGCTCTTAGACTACACTGAGGGTAATTGTCGAACTGCTCGTTGATTGATCTCCGGATGCCGAGCCGATCGCGTTTTCTACTGACTGTCGTGAGGAATATCGACGACCGCGTTACGCAATACTGAGAGTTGGCCAACAATCGATATCGCGCCCCTTAGGTTAATAGTCATCGGCAATTTGATTTCGATCACTGTGTATCACGCCAAGATCTGCGGTTGTAGCCAGGCACTCAAAATCGAGCGGCGCGTGTTTGTGCGGCACCCACTTGACTCCCCACTTCGTTTCATAGTGGCGGCGATTCTCTTCGAACAGACCGTCGTATTCTCCCGTTTCGATCAGCTTCTTGAACGCCGCTTGACCGAAATGGTGCACAAACACATCTGCCGCGCAAATAACGCTATAACCCGCCGCCTTCATTCTTTGTGCGTAATCGTCATCCTCAAACATTCCTATTCCAAACTGCTCGTCGAGGGGCCCGATGACATCATAAGTCTCGCGACGGAAGGCTACGCAGAACATCGCAAGCATATGGATCTCAGCGATCTGACCATCGCGCTCCCACGTAAACTTCCGGGCAAACTCTTCCATTTCACCGCACGTTTGATAGGGTACTTCTACCCGGGCTTCGTTCCCAACAAAATTGGTAAGAGGACCGACCATGCCAACGGACGGATTGTCCAGGTGCCTAAGTAACCGGCTTAGCCATCCGGGCGGAACTACAGTGTCATTGTTGAGTAAAACGAGATAATCGCCGGTACTACCGTCAATTCCCTGGTTATTAGCGCGAGCAAAACCGGCGTTGTTAGTGTTCAGAATTACACGAATGATGTTGGGATACTGGGCCGCCAGATATCGAAGGAACGCCGGTGTGCCATCGGCGGAGTTGTTATCTACTATGATGAGTTCATAGTTTGGATATTCGGTGTTCCTCAAGATGCTTTCCAGGCATAACTTATTCAGCGCGAGATTGTTGTAGGTAACAACGATGATGCTGGCGCGCCCAGTTACTTCGGCGAGTCCTCGTTCAATCTGCCGGTAACGCTCCACCCATGTTTGTTGTTGGGCAACCCGGCGCCGGCGGGCAACTTTGTCTGGATCATCCTCAGATACCGCCAGGTCGAGTTGAATAATGAAATCGTCTTTGTCTTTTGCTATGTGCAAATGCTCGCGCAGCAATTCGAGCTCGGGAAGCGCGACTGTAACCACGGGTTTCCCTGCGCTGAGGTACTCATAGACCTTCACAGGGTCTGTCGCTTCTGTGATTGCATTGATCTTGAATGGAATTATGCAAACATCGAAATGATATAGATACTGAGGCATTGACTCATAGGGTTGCTGTCCGAGGATGCGCACGTTGGTTAGAGCCTCAAGTTCTGTGATGTCTACATCAAAAACGCCCCCCAACAACACGAATGTGTAGTCTGGCCTCTTTTGTGCCGCTTCCACTACGAGCTCAACATCGAACCAATCGGCAATAGCTCCATAGTACCCGACGACCGGATGCTGTACCTGGCCGAGTATCTGGTTCGGACGACAATGTTGAGCATAGAAATCCCAATCGACGGCATTGCGGGCGAGAACAAGCGGTCGATCATAGCCTTTCCACTTCTCGTATAGCACTTTGCTCGTCACCACCAGCAAGTCGCACATACGAACCAACTCGACTTCGACATCGAGAAGGTGGCGCTTAATGCCTGGAAAATTCTCCCATTCATCCATGCAGTCATAAATTACGTGCCAGCTCCAGAGCTGCCTCGCCTCGAGTGCAAGCATTCCCCAGGACGCGATCATCACGTAAGCTATGGCTTCGTTGATATGGAAGGTGCGGCGCAATTCAGCAAGGGATGCAAGGAGCTCCTCCCGGTTTGCGCCTTCCACAACCTCTCCATAAACATCAAAGACGCCCGCGGCCGCCAGCTGCACTTCATACACATTCTCCTTTATTGTCTTCACTCGTGCGCGGGGAAAGGCTTCGGCAGGTTCGAAGCGAGACGGGCTGATGTAAAAAACCCGATGGCCGTTCAGTCCGAACTGCGACATTATTTGTTGCGGGCGCTGATAGCGAAATTCCCAATCGATTATCGAGAAACAGATGACGTCTGCTCGATGAATCGGCGCGGCGGGAATGGGGCTTTCAATGATCAACGCTAATTCATCGTCTTTTATGGACGGCAGGAGCGTCAACGAATCGTACCAATCACCATGTCGCAGCAGCTCGGGTTGAAACGTCTCCGGCTCAGTATCTCCCGCCGTTGCACTCTGCGTAATAGAGGCCTGTGCGTATTCAAGGGACTCGCTCGTCTTTGATGCGGCATCAGTCTCGTTTCCTCCGGCCGGAAGCCCCAGCAGCCTGTAAAGCGGCAACAAGTACCGATACTTTATTCGGCCATATTTACTCAGCAGCCGCCATCCGGTCGTCTCCAGAATTCTCCGGAGTTGGCCGTCTACCATCGCAAAGCGCCGTGAAAGAAGATCCCTCTCTCTAACGGTTTTGACTAACTCCGATCTTAATTGGCCATTCAATGCGACTACTCGTTTGAGGTCTGTTTGGGCTTTCTCAGCCTCTCTGCTAAGGATGTCATTGGCGTTGTCGCGCGCCCGCAGCAACCGCTCCGCCTCCAGTTGAGAGTTTCTGAGAGCGGCTATTGTAATGTCGCGTTCGGCTATGACCCTTTCTCTCCCGGACAACTCCTCCTCAAGTTCGGAGATCACCAATCGAACTCGCGCCGCGTTTTCGAGTACACCGCGTGTATCGGGAAGCGTAAGGTTCAAACCAACCGCCTGATCGGATGCGCGATCCGCACGGGAACGGGCTGTCTCGCGGGAAATCGTCATTACAGAATCCAGGATGTTCTGTTTGTCTTGGAGTTGCCAGGTCAGTGTCTCGACGGCATGATCCCTGTCCAGGCTCGTCCTCAAGCGCTTGCCTAACGCACTGAAGAAAGTCCGCATCAACACGCGATCGTGTTCTTCCAGTTCCAGAATTTGCCGTAGTCGAGCATCACAAGACTCGCCCACGGCCAACACGCCAAGGCCGTGCTCGTTGCTGAACTGAAACGAAGGGTACTGACGCGCCAACTCGGCCCACAGTTTCCATACTCCGAAGTCACGCTCGTGTTCATTGATATCGTGTAGCAGTACAACGCCTCGTCTGCTCATTTTCGGCAGCCAGCGCTCAAAATCATGCTTAACGACGTCATACGAGTGATATCCATCAATATGAAGTATGTCGATCGATGAATCGCCAAAGTAGCGCACAGCTTCATCAAAGGTGCTTTGTATTAGAGTGGAGAACCCTCCGTACAAAGGATCGTGGTATTGTTTGAGATCCTCGAGAACCTCGGGGCCATAGAACCCCGATTGCGGATCCCCCTGCCAACTATCGATCGCATAGCAGGTTGTCTCCAAACCGAGCTCCTTTACTGCTTGGCAGAAGGCACAGTAAGACACACCCGAAAAAGTTCCGAGTTCGACGATGGCCTTAGGATGAAGAACATCCACAAGAAACATCGCAAACGGAATGTGTTCCGCCCACGCTGTCGGGACCAGCCGTGACGGATATGACAAACATATAGGATGATCGAGTGGGTTGAGCACCGGCGGGGTTAGGGTAGCCCGCAGGGTCCGCCGATGTCAATGCGACCATTGTCGCAGTGCCGTCTCGCTAATCCGCCCTTCCTGACACTCCGCGGCAGACTTCATAGCGCGACATAGCGCGACTGGAACATAGCGCGACTGGAGCCTTGACTGCGCTCAGACATGAACGATACCTTGCAGTACGCATCGCTGCACGATCCGATTGAAACGACGCTTGAAGGGTTTCCTTATGTATAGAGTTTTGCTGTTAGTTAGTCTGGTCGCAATCAACAATTATGTTCGGCTGAATGTTCATGAAGCGACCGGCGCACCAGTCACGATCTCGACACAAACCGATCCCGCTTTCGATGCCCGAGTCAGTCACCCAGCATACCCAAACCGTCACCCGCGGGTACTGTTCGACGAGGCTCACAACAATGCCGATACGTCGAACGGGCGGTACCGCCCTTTTGCTGATCTGATGGCTGGCGACGGTTATGTGATACTACCAAACACCAGGCCACTAACCAGAGGCTCCCTGGCTGGTTATGACATTCTTGTTATGGTCAATGCGTGCGGAACTACGCAACACAGAGAGATTTCGCCATTCGACGGAGCGGAGTACGATGCCTTAAAGACTTGGGTCGCCCACGGCGGCGCTCTGTTGCTGATTACTGATCAACCTCCTTTCAGTTCCGCCGTGTCAGAGCTATGCCAGCGCTTCGGAATTGAGATTACGGCGGGACATACGATCGATCCGTCGCATCATAACGACTCGGGAGACGAAACCGAGATAGTGTTCGCGGGCGAGGGTGGTCTTGTCACCGAACACCCGATCATCAAGGGTCGTGATACCTCGGAGAAAATCAATCGGATCATCACTTTCACTGGCACTTCGTTGAAGCCGCCCCCAACTGCCGTTCCGTTCCTAAAGCTTGCGGATACCGCGTTAGATGTGCTGCCCCCCGATCGTAAGCAAACAGCGACCGACGATGCACCCGCTGATCACAAAACACAATCAGCCGCGGGCCGAGCTCAAGGGATGGCCATGGCCCTTGGCAAAGGACGAATCGTAGTTTTGACGGAAGCTGCAATGCTGACAGCACAGGTTGCATATAAAGGATTCCGGTTCGGGATGAACATTCCGGGAACCGATAACCGGCAGCTGGCGCTAAACATTATGCATTGGCTTTCGCGTCTTCTAAAGTGATCGCGGCAGGAGATAAACTTATGCGACCGAAGACAACCTTGATAGTTCGAACCTTCGCGCAACTTCTCTGTATTTCGTCGTCAATTATCATAACGGCTGGCGCGGTGTTTGCTGGAAGCGGATATGAAGGCCAGGAAAACATAAGCGCATCCCAGGAAGTAAGCTTCGTCCTGACTCGTCAGCCTGAAAACCCTCGCCAGTACAACTTGATCATATCTGACTCCGATGAGCGCGTCGTTTCAGGTTTATTCACCCTCGATCAGCTTCAGATACTTAGAAGCGTGATGGTTGAGGCTGAAAAATTCGGACTAACGGAAGAATCGGTAAATGGAAAGCCGGATGTCACGACTCGATTCATGGATAAAGAAGAAAAATCGTTCGTTGTGGACGTGCAAAAAGTTGGAACGCGAAGCCGCTTCTTTTTTACCCTTCAAACTGACAATGGACTTGCCACCTGGGAGGCAGGACGGATCACGCGCACAACCCGCCGCGAAGAAGGATTCTTCTTTGACCTTCTGTCACGATTGGAATCGATATTGCCAAAGCCGCAGACAATGCCACCCAAGCCAAAGCCGTAGCCGGACGCCCTCGTCATTTGAAGATGCCGCAGCTTTCCTGAACAAGGGACAATGTTGCGGCGCGACATAAGCGCTCCGATGGACCTCGGCGTTATTTCATCGGCTCAAGAGACTGAGGCTTCCGACGCTCTTATTGCCTGATTTCCCGACTGGCAATCGTACGGTAGCAAGGCCTCGCGGACAATAAATCCCCTCGCGCCCACCAAGGGCGAGAGGGGATTTTGAATGCTTCAATGAACTTACTTCACACAACCCGGGGTGCAATTGGTAATCGCGGAACCGGCCACATCCGTTGTGTTGCCGAGAAACTTGTTATCGACCGAAGAAGAAACGACTCCGGAGTTGTTCACCGCCGTCGTGTTGTTCAGCAATTGGTTGCCGGACATCCTTACTGTCGAGGTGGCGGCGGCGGTCCGAATCGCGGTGACGTTATTAGACAGCACGCTGTCGGTCACCACTATGGACGAGCCTCCCTGGGCGATGACTCCAAAGCTGGCATTGTTGGCAACAACTGAATTGCTGATAGAGGCTATGCCACTCAGCAGATTCAATCCGGAATTTGTTGTATTGGTTATTCGGGTACCGGTAACCACGCCTTTCATGGTACCGGCGGAGTTTGTCATAACGATTCCATCGAAATCATCTTCGATTACTGACTCGGTAACCGTCAGGGTGCCCGTGGCAGCCAGATTGACGTCAATGGCCTTTTGGGAAAACCCAAAAATGGTGCATTCATCGACAAGAAGCCTGCTTCCGGCCAGATACCTGATCCCATTGAGTCCATCGGCGCAGGTGGTGCCGTTCCTCGTTCCATTGATTGATATATGACGCAATGTAACAACGGCGGTCGTAGGATTCGTGGTCACGTTGACGATTACTCCGTTTGTTCCGCTTGCAAGAATGGACGCCCAGCCGGATCCCGTTCCACCGTCAATTGTGATGGACTTGGTTATTGTCACGGCACCGTAGCCGCCCGGATCGATAACGTCAATTTCGCCGCCTTCGGCGGTTTTTGCAATTGCGCCCGCGAAGGTCTGGCACGGGGCTGTGCGGCTGCACGGGTTGGCGTCACTACCGGTAGCCGATACCCAGGTCCGGCACGCCTGTGCATTCGCTGCCGAGCTGCACAGCAAACAAATCGCAAGTACTACCAGCATATTCAGCGCTAATCTCATTTTGTGCATAACGTTCTCCTTTATCTGAAACTGTTGAGTTAAAGGGTCTACCTTCACTACTGATTCCCACTACATCAATGGACGGAATTCAGAGTGGATTCTATGCAGCCGAACTTCTTGCTGTAATATTGCGGTTGCGCATGGTCGCGCGCTCTCTCAAGAAATCACAGTCACCTGCCCTTGCAGGTTCAGGCCGATCGGAAGGGGAGGTGCTGACTGATTGCCGGCTTACGTCTCCGGTGGATGCGTTCAGGTTTGCGCCCTCAATCGGGAGTCGACTGAGACAGGAACTCCTCCCGCCACGCAGCAGGAGGAGTATCCGACTCAGGTTAATGTTAGCTAGGCTCTTATTGCTGTGCCGTGCTTGCGTTCGGTGCGCCCTGACCAGGAGCGATACTGTTGTTCAGGAACGAGCGAACAGTTCCCGCAACTATAGAGATCCCCGTCGTATTGTTGTTGATGATCGTATTCGACAACAGGACATTAGCCGCGCCATTGTTTGTTGTGACGCCAGTTCCGTTGTGCGATATTACGGTTCGCTCAGCGGTGATCGTGGAGCCTCCCTGCGCAATCAGACCGAAGCTGGTGTTATTTGTCACCATGGAATCGCTGATAGTGAGAGCGCCGCTCAACATGTTGACCGCCGCATTCGTGGTGCCGTTAATCCGAACGTTGAACAGCGCACCGTGCATCGTGCCTGCGCTGTTAGTCATGGTCACTCCGTCGGCTGTGTTCGTTATGGTAGTATTGATGACATCCAAACGCCCCGATGCGGTTAAGTTCACGTCAATACCCTTCTGCGTGAAATTAGAGATCGAGCAGTGTTCAACTTGCACTCGCTTGCCAGCGAGGTACCTGATGCCATTGAGTCCAGTACACGCTCCATTAATGGATAAGCTCCGAAGTGTCACGACATCATTCACTCCGGCATTGATGATGATACCGTTTGTTCCGGCGGCCAGAATTCCTGCAAGCGTCCCGTCGCCGTTAATCGTGATTGATTTCGTGATCGTCACGACGCCAAAGCCACCCGGGTCTAAGACGGAAATCTCACCACAAGCCGCAGTCTTTGAGATGGCGCCGGCAAAGGTCTTGCAAGGCGCCGTACGGCTGCAGGGATTCGCGTCGTCACCGACGCCCGATACCCACGTCCTGGTTGCTTGTGCTTGCGCGATCGAGCCGCAAAATAGACATACGCCGAGTACTGCCAGGGCGTTAAACATTAATCTGATCTTGGTCATTGCTGATCTCCTTTAAGTTTGTGAACTGTTCATAAAGATTTCGTTCGTTCGCTAAAGCCGTGCGGGTTTTAGCGTCGTTTCATTGCGATTCCTTGTTGCGGAGCGTCGACCCTCGCGACGCTCCGCGCCTGGCGTTGGCCTGGGTCTCCAATTACCTGAACTTGAAGGTGGCCACGTGCTGGGTGCCGTCATTCAAAGTCAGGATCAACTGGCGACAGGTACCGGCCCATGAAGTTTCGGTCTTCCAAATGTAGCTGTACTGATCGGTGCTGGCATCGTAGCTCAAGCTGCTGCTCCCCGCGGTCACCGTTTCAGTAACTTCGCTGGGAGGTGCGCTCGCGTCACAGGCTATTAGTCCTGAGGCTGGAGATCCCGCGGCAAAAATGCTCAGGCCCTTGTTTCCGCTCAGGCTAAACTTCACAGGAACTGCACGGCCGGCATTAACCACGTTCAGGATCGGAGGATTGCCAACCGGCGAGAAGAATCCCGCGAAGTCATAAAGCACGGTCACCGTAAAGCTGCAATTGCTGGTATTGCCTACGCCATCGGTTGCGGTTGCCGTCACCGTTGTGACACCGACCGGGAATACAGATCCCGAGGCGGGTGTACTGTTCACCGTCGGAGTCCCGCAATTGTCGGTTGCAGTAACGGCCGGATAACTCACTGCCATGGAGGTCGCAGTCGAGTTCAAGGGCAAGTAAACCACAACATTCGACGGGCAGGTAATAACTGGCGGCTGATTGTCGACTCGCACCGTGGCGGTGCAGGTGGCTTGGCCCGCTGAGTTCTCCGCCGTAATCGTTACCGTGTAGTTTCCAGCCGCCACTACACTGCCTGCGGCCGGCGATTGCGAAATGGTGACGTTGCAACCAGTCGCAACCACCTCGCTAACAAGATTCGGTATCACCCCTTCGCAATTTGCATCCGCGGGTACGGTCTTGTTGGTCGCGCAAGTCGTTATGGTCGGCGCCGCCGCGGCCACCACCGTAACAAGGAAGTCACACGAAGGCCCAGCCGCGCTCGTGCAAACCACGGTGGTGGTGCCGACCGGGAACGTGGATCCCGACAGGGGGCTGCAAGTTACCGTACCGCAGCTTCCCGTAGTGGTTGGCGTCGAATAAGTAACCGCCTTGTTGCACTGGCCCGACGGAGCGGCCTCCGTTATGTCGCCCGGGCAACTTAGCGTGCAGCCATTCCCGGTAACGGTTACAGTGAAAGTGCATGTTACCTTGGTATCGGACGAGTCAGTTGCCGTGCAGGTCACTGTGGTTGTCCCGACGTTAAACACAGAGCCCGATGCCGGGTCACAAGCTGTTGTCACACAGTTGCCAGTCGCGGTGGGCGCTGCATAATTGACCGTCGCCGATCCCGAGTTCGGAAACTCCTCCGACACGCTTATGTTACTCGGACAAGAGATCGTCGGCTGAACCGGCGGTCGCGTGTCGTGGACCGTGACTGTAAAGCTGCAGGGGTTACCCGAATCGCCTGCACAGATAATACTAGTCGCGCCAATAGGGAAAAATGATCCGGACGGCGGATTACAAGTGATACCCACGCAGTTCGAGCCGGTCGCCGAACTGTAGGTGACCGAAGCACCGCACTGCCCTGAATCGTTGTCATGGGTGACATTCGCCGGACAGGTCAAAGAGCAGGCAGCGGTGCTCCCAACTCGAGTAGACGCAGCTGACGTGTTATCGGCGGAGTTCACTTCGTTCGTAGAGCTGGAAACGCTTATCTGATTGAACAGCAATGTACCGTCGGGCGTGCCGGAGTCAATGTTATACAACATGGTGAAGACAGCAGTAGTGTTGGCAGCAAGCGAACTCAGTGTACACGTTGTCGTTTCGACCCCATCGGCGTCGGGAGCAGTCGTGCACGCCAGAGTCGGACCGGACACGTGAGCTTCAGCTACAAATGCCGTGTTAGCCGGCACGGCGTCCTTCAGCACTACGGCCTGAGCATCGTCCGGACCGTTATTAGCCAGAGTAACCGTATATGTTACGCTTCCGCCCGCCGCGGCCTGCGTGGGACCGGTCTTCGATATAGCAAGATCGGCATTCGCCGCCGTGGCGCTGAGTACCGAAAATGTTGCGGAGACTCTTCCCACACCTCTGTTGTCAATCGTCTTGACTGTCCAAATCCCAACCTGCGCGAACTGGCCGGCCGTCGGAATAGCATATGTATCCGTTGCGGGGTCCGCAGTCACCGGCGCTATCTGGGCTACATTTCCGTCGGGCGCCACCCAGACGAATCTGCGCAAGAACGGTGTTGGTGGAGTGGCAAGCGGCGCCCCAAGCGCCCTCGCACATGCAGACTGGCCGAGATTCCAGGTTGATTTCGGAGTCGCGCAGTCAGTCGAGGAGACGGTGGCTATGCTCTCATCGAACGCACTCACCGATTCTCCACTTGTGATGTCAACTGGTATTGAAGGTATTGCAAAGAATGCAAGCATCAATAGGCTTAGCGCAATTCCGGTTATTACACGCGGTGCGCTCTTCATATGCTTCTTTGATGACTTCCTGGATTTGTTATTGAGATTCGCAAAGAGCGTAAAGTGCATAGCGGGGGCCCGTTTCATACTGGTTTCTCCTTTAATTGATGGCGTAGTTCTTGATCGTAAAGAGCGGGCAACACCTGATTTATGCTGCCTCTACTTTAATCATTTCCGGGGAGAGGGCACCACGATAAGGCGACCCAAACACCGTATCCGGTGAGATTCCTCTTGATCAAATGTCGGGGTTTCGCGGGTAATAGCGACCCGTCAACGTCTCTCTCTGTAGCCATCCCACTGACCGAACATCATCCGTCGTCTGAGTCCTCTCACGCAGGTCAAACGGCGATTTAGTCAAAAACAAAGAGCGATGCCCTTTATCGGGCTAGGGGCGCGACAGTATTACAATTCCGATTGATTGTCAACAAAAAAAGGTGTGATGACGATTCCCAAATGATTTTCAGGTGGCCGTAGCGCAACTCTCCGAATCGACCTTTCGCTCAGAGCGTTCTAGACACAAAACGGAGCCGCAGTGTGAAGCGAGTCGCATTGAGATTGTGCGGAATAGGCTGTTTTGCGGTCGAAAAGAGTGCTTTGATTCTCCACGGTCAAAATGCTAGCCTTTCCGAAATCGGCATCGCGTATTTCAAGCCGCTCTATTCTTTATTTGGATTGAATACGCTGTGCGATTTGTATTCTAGACCGACGAAACCGGGTTATGCTGAAAAGATTCAAAACCGCCTTGATTACCGCCTCACTGATTGCGCTGTTGTTTAGCGGGCGGGCAGCTCGATCGCATTGGACATCAGAAACAGTCTCTAGCGTTCACCTCGTATCGTCCGAATCAATAACCAATCCAGGCCGACAACAACAGGCGCTCAATCCCGCGGCCTGGGGAAACAACCACGCCGGGAAACCAGTTGCGGAGTTTCTACATGGCGATGAATGTCTCTTCTGCCATCGGAACGAGATCGGCCCGACCTGGCAAAAGAACACACACGGTATCTCCATTCGCCAGCGCGAAGATGCCGCTGAATGGAAGGACGTATTCAAAAACCAGGCGTCGCTCGCTTCAATCGCCTCTCAAGTCGAATACTTCATGGGAAGCCGCCATCGGCTTCGATTGCTTAAGAAAGATGGCTACGGCAAATTCGCGATACTCAACACCCAGGGCGAAATCGGCAATGCCAGGGAGGTTGTGAAGTGGATCGACTCCGACAAACCTGGTTGGGACAAGGATCGCTTCGGCAATCGGTGCGCCGGGTGTCACGCAACGGCGGTTGATCCCGCTACCAAAGCATTCGCGGCGTTCGGGCTCGATTGCTATACCTGCCACGGCAATGTCGAGCTCAACCACACCGGCGACATCTCGCTCATTTTTCTCTCAAAGAAACGTAGAGACGATGCTAAAGCCATTACTTCGACTTGCGCGCAATGCCATCTGCGTCAGGGTAAATCGCGCTCGACGGGACTCCCTTATCCAAACAACTTCGTAGCGGGCGACAATCTGTTCCAGGACTACGAAGTGGGCTTCTCGAAGGCGGACGACGACACCTTGAATCCGGGCGATCGGCACATATTGCGTAACGTAAGGGACGTCGCCGTCTACGGTTCCGAATTCCCTACGTGCATAAGCTGCCACGATCTGCACAAGCAATCGAGTCTCAAGCATCACCGCGCACCAAGAACAGCCTTGTGCAATGATTGCCACAACGCGGAGGGGCCGATCAAGGGCAGCAAGTCATACCAGGTTCACAGCACGCTATGCGAGTATTGAGCAGGTGGGGTATAATGCCTTCGCCTCGTTTTCGTTCCAAACCAACCGCAGCGATTCTACAAGCCTCGGCTGCAACAAGTGGGAGTTTGAAAATTCGAAAATGGGCGCATCAATCTTTTTCAGGTACAAGAGGCAGCAGCAATGAAACGAAATTCGCTTCTGGGCGCTCTGTTTGTATCGCTCGCTATTGCGATGCAAGCTCTTCCCGGACTTCCCGGGCGCGCCGTTGCGCAGTCAAATCGAATCAAGCCGACGCCGGCGCAAAACCTGGCAGTTACGCCAGGGTCAGTCGCGGCTATCGTCGAACTTGAAAGTGAACCCGTGGTGCGGCACCAGCGGTTGACCGAGCAATCGCATCCGAGAGTCATTGATCTCGAATCATCATCCGCGCGCGCATACGAATCAGCGCTTGATGATGAACACGCAAGCTTCAAATCGAGAGCGCGCCTCGTCTCTCCAAACCTGCGAGTGCAAACCGATATTCGCAAGGTGCTGAACGCGGTTTCAATCGAAGCTCCTCAAGCTGAGCTTGCCGCAATCGCCGCGCTGCCGGGAGTGAAACGCGTCGAGATGGTCCGCGAGATGCACGCGATGCTCGACACAAGCGTTCCTCTGATCAATTCACCCGCGATTTGGGAAAAGCTCGGTGGCATCGGAGCAGCGGGGCAAGGAATAAAGATCGCTGTTCTCGACACGGGCATTGATATTACAAACCCGCTCTTTTCTGATGCCGGGTTCACTGTGCCTGCGGGTTTTCCAAAGACAAGCCCCGGGAGTGAGAACCTCGTTAACAGCAAAGTGATCGCGGCGAAGTCTTTTGTCGCGGGCGCAGCGACGGCCGCCGACCAAAACGGACACGGATCGAACGTCGCGGGCATCGCAGCCGGCAACGTAACAATCTCTCCACTCGGGTCGGTTTGCGGTGTTGCGCCGATGGCTTATCTCGGGAATTATCGCGTCTTGGCCGCCAGCGGTTCCGGGAGAACGGACCTGATCGCTCGCGCGATCGACGAAGCGGTATCCGACGGCTTTGACGTGCTGAACATGAGTTTTGGCGGTGATGCCGGTACCGAGTTGGACATTGTTTCGAGAGCTTGCGAGAACGCGGTAGCGGCCGGACGCGTGGCTGTTATCGCCGCGGGCAACGCGGGTGATGGCGAGATGACTATCGCTTCGCCGGGAATCGCGCCTTCGGCGATAACCGTAGCGGCAACGACCAACGGACACATTGTTGGACCGGTAATCTCCGTCGATCAGGCGTCGCCGATTGACGCATCACTGGTAAAGATCGGATCGGCGAGCGGAAACGCCGTCACTCTCGATGACAGTCTGAAATCGCTTCAGTACACATACGTGGACCCAGCCGGAAGAGGCTGCGGAAACCTGCCGGCCGGTTCGCTCACCGGGAAAGTCGCGCTGATCGAACGCGGAGTCTGCGCGTTCGCCGACAAGGTTAACAATGCCGCCGCCGCGGGAGCGCGAGCTGTGGTTGTGTTCAATAAGGATATCTCGGAAGGCTCGGACGGGGGCGAAACCGTGATTAACATGGACGTGGCCGGGACGTCGATCCCTTCGGCGTTTGTCCCGCGGAGCGCGGGTATCGCAATGAGGGACTTCGTTGCCGCAAATCCCGGGGCGACGCTCAGCATCTCGCCCATCGGATCACGAGCCGCGACTTCGGACGTGTTGGCTGGGTTCAGTTCGCGCGGTCCCTCGTCACTCGAACTGCTAAAGCCGGATGTCGCCGCGCCGGGGGTTGTGATCTATTCGGCGGCTATCAAAAACGGCGATGCGTCGGTCGGTGTCGTTGATAAGAGCGGATTCCTCGCGATCAGCGGCACAAGTCAGGCAACCCCGCACGTGGCGGGAGCCGCCGCGCTTCTTAAGCAACTTCATCCTGCGTGGTCACCCGAACAGATCAAAGCGGCGTTGATGAACTCGGCGACAAACGACGTCTTTACCGCGTCTGACAAGACCGTTCGATCAGGAGTGCTTGCGACCGGAGCGGGCCGCATCGATCTGGCGAGAGCAAGTTCAGTCAACGCCACGATCTCGCCGGCTAGCATGGGCCTGGGGATCTACAAGCTCAAGAAGAAAAATGTCACGATCAACATTGATCTGAACGTGACCAATCAAACAGGCTCGCAAGGGGCTTACACGATAGGCGTGGAACAACTCGATCCGGGTGATGGAGTGACGGTTACAACATCAACCGACAATTTGACCATCGCCGGCGGACAAACCCTACCGGTGACGATTACGATTTTTGCGTTGAAAACCTCGGAGAGACGTGATTACACGGGGTACGTCCGCGTAACGAGAGATGACCAAACGCTTCGAGTACCGTACTGGGTGCGTTACGTTAAGAAGCGGAGCTAGCATCTAAAAAAGCGGCGACGCCGATTGATTCGGAGAGGAGTCGAAGGCTCCTCTCCGACGCACCCCGTCGCCCTTCTTACACTCGCACTTTTCAAGGCTTCTTGCGCCTCTGCTTCTCCTTTTCCCTTTCCAACTCGCGCTGTTTTCGTTGCTCTTGTTCCAACTCAAGCAAGGAAGGCGGAGGTGCGGCAAACGTCAACTCTTCGCGATACGTCGCGAACACCGGCTTGCCGTTTAACAGCGCCGGAGAGAATTTGTATTGGCGGAATGCGTCGACAGCGCGTTCGTCGATTACCGGATCAAGCGACCTCAACACGCGTATGTTGATCATCGCGCCTTCCGGAGTAACCACGCCGCCCAGCAACACGGAACCCTTCACGATGCGCCCCGACTCAAACTTTGGCGCGACTCGTTCGAGCGCAACCGGCGGAGTAAATCGATCGCTTTCATTCATCGCGACCGCCCCGCCGTATTGATCGACTGGACGCGATAGTTCCTGAGGCCGATTCCGAAGATTCGCCACCGGCACGATTTCAGAGGTCACTGATACCAGCAACGTTCGCTCGATCGGCGCCGCTTCCTGTCGCCCCCCCGCGCCCACGAAGTACTTCACTCCGAACATTCCTTTCCCGCCTCGCAGCATCACCGTTTCGAAGTTCTCAAACTCGATGCCTTTCGCGTCAAGCAAGGGTTCGTTGGCGTAGCGCACGCGCAGATCCAGTTTCATGTAGCCCTTCACCATTTCGCGAGGGCTCACCGTGAAGACCATGTATTCAGGCCCGAGCAGGACCGCATCGTTGAACGTTTCGCCGTTCCGCAGGCCGACCGATCGAATGTGGCGCACCGCGATCTCTTCGAGTTTGTTTTTGTCTTTGAGGTAAGCGATTTCTTCCTGGGCGGTGGAGTAAGTACCGGAAAGCCGAGTGACGTCGAGCATCGAGGGCGAGCGTTGCGCATCGTATTGATAAACGGCGTATGTGAGATTGACAGCATATTCGCGTCCGCTCGGGCGCGCGCCACCCGTCCCGCTCTGCCGTGCTTCGGCCGCCCCGGCGCCGGCCAGCACGAGGAAAATCAATGAAATGTGCTTCAACATCATTTGCTCCTGTTTCGCTCGGCGATCATACGCCGGTACGCCTCGCTCTTGCTGATTCCGCGTTCTCGAGCGGCTTGCTTGAGCGCGGCTTTTTGATCGAGTCCTGCAGTGCGCGCGATCTGCTCGGTGCGCTCTAATATTGAAGTTAGTTCCGGCTCTTCGGGTTGCTCGGAACTCAGCGGGGGACCGATCATCAACACCATCTCGCCTCGAGTTGCGACTTCGGCTAGCTCTATCTCTGAGAGCCGGCATCGCACAAACTCCTCGTGAAGCTTTGTCACCTCGCGGGCAAGCACGCAGTCGCGATTCCCCAGCACCTCGCGCGCGTCATCGATCGTGTCTTTGATACGATGCGGCGCCTCGTAAAAGATAAGCGTCGAACTAACGCCGGCGAGTTCCGCGAGCCGCGCCCTCCGCGCAGTGCGCCGCGCCGGAAGAAATCCCACGAACGTGAATTCCCTTTCCGGCAGCCCCGCCGCCGAAAGAGCGGCAATGAGAGCAGAGGGCCCGGGTATTGGAACGACTGAAATCCCGCAGGCAATCGCCTCGCGCACGATTCGAAGGCCGGGATCAGAAATTAGCGGCGTCCCGGCGTCGGACACAACAGCGATGTTCTGCCCGGCTTCGAGTTTCTTTACGAGTTCAACCGAGCGCTCGCGCTCGTTGTGTTCATGATAACTAATGGTTGGCGTGGAGACTTGATAATGCGCGAGTAGCTTGCGAGTGTGGCGAGTGTCTTCGCAAGCGATGTGGTCGACTTCTTTAAGGACGCGCAGCGCGCGCAAGGTTATGTCTTCGAGATTGCCGATCGGCGTCGCAACGATGTACAGCGTGCCTGCCATCAGGTGTTGAAGTGCGGAGCCAGATCAGTATAGTCCAGTCGTCTGTAGAATTACGAGAGGGCCGAAAGCGTTCGTCGCCAGAGACCAACCGCGCCATTTGGCTTCCGAGCGGAATTGATACAAACCTTTAGCAATGTATCTGACCGAGCAGCCAGAAAACGATTACAAAGATAATGATGGTCGAAATGAGTCCGCCCCCTAGTTTCCAGGAAATAATTCCCGCAAGGCAGCCGCGAGCTGGGCCTTCCATAGCTATTCTCCAATCTGTCGTCTAACGTTGGTGATCGAGGTCGTCGAATGCAGCGCCCGGCCGCGAAAGTTTCGCAGCCGAGCGCTGCCAAAACCCCTAAGGCTTAACGACGATGTTGTTAGTAACGCTTGCGACTCCCTTGACCCGGCTGGCAAGCCTTTCGGCGCGCGCCTTCAGTTGATCAGTCGGCACGTCTCCACTCAACGTCGCAACGCCGCCCGAAACCTTTACATCGATCGGGTGAGTGCGCAGTTCCGGATCGTCAAGCATTTTCGACGTAACATCTATCTCAATCTGCGTGCTCGACGGCGCGCTTGAAGGCGCACTAGTTGTTGGCGCGGACGGCGTCGGCACCGGCACGGGCACCGGGACCGTTGTCGGCTGCGACTGCGGCATTACCACCACCGGCGCTTGCTGAGGCTGCTGAACCGGCGCTTGCTGAGCAGCGGCTGCCCGCTCCTGCGCCAACTGCGCGTCCCGGTCACTTTGCTGATTATTGATGATCAACATTGTGATTAATATCGCGACCGCAACCGCCGCCAGGATTAACGCCGCCACGGCTCCTCCGGACATCCCTCTTTGCTCGTGTACGACGGCATTGTGACGCTCAGTCTCGACGACGCGAGGAGTTCCGACCGGTACGGCCTGAACTATTTTTCTCTTTTCAACATATTCGTCCATATCATTCCTCTCTTTTCCGCGACTGTTAAATTTGGCTCCGTCGATTGTGCTGGAATGGATCACAGCGTGCAGGCTCGACGTACTGAATCAATTCGTTATTCACGTTCAAAGAGTCGCGTAGAGGATGAGTGCAACGTCTGTGCCTTGATTTGACCGGCCGTTATTATTTCAGCCTGAACGTTGAGGGTTTGAGAGCCGGCGAAAACGGGCAATAAATTTGACTTCGCAAAACCTTCTACACTATAGTGTGCTACGTCTTAGTCATAACCCTATTATCTTGTGGTCACTGATCGGCCACGGAGCTCTAAATGTTCAGACTGGAAAAACTTGAGATCAGCGGATTCAAGTCTTTTGCTGATCGAACCTCGCTCGTATTTGGCGAGGGCATAACCGGAGTCGTGGGTCCAAACGGCTGCGGCAAGAGCAATATTGCCGAAGCCATCTCATGGGTGCTGGGCGAGCAATCCGCAAAGAATCTTCGCGGCGGGAAGATGGAAGACGTGATCTTCAACGGCACTCGCGATCGCAAGCCTACAGGCATGGCCGAGGTGCTCCTGACTCTGGTCGCGATCGAAGACATTGCGCGCGACACCGAAGACTCAGACAAGGACGACGAACAGGAATACGAACAAGCACTCACCAGCGCAGAGCACGCGGCCGTTGCGGCGCGCGCGCTCATTGAAGAGCCCGCACTTGAAGAAGCGGCGATCAGTGATCAGGAAGCTCAGCCCGCAGAATCCGCCGAACCCCATGAGCAGCAGGTGGCCACGGCCGATGAAAAAGTCGATCAGTCTGCGAGTGTTGCGAGCGGCGAATCTCTCGCGCCGCTTGAGATGGCTCAAAGCGATCAAGCCCCAACTCAGGAAACACCAAAGCGCGCTGAGCACAAACGCGTCCGCCATCCGCGCAAGCGGCGAGTCATCGCCATCTCTGCCGGCGAACGCGTCACCGTCGGACGCCGGCTCTATCGAACGGGCGATAGCGACTACCTGATGAACGGCCGGGCATGCTTGCTGCGCGATATTCAGGATCTGTTTGCGGGAACGGGGCTGGGCGGCGCACACTACGCGATCATCGAACAGGGACGAATCGGCCAGATACTCTCCTCAAAACCGCTCGACCGCCGCGCGCTGATTGAAGAAGCCGCGGGCATCACAAAGTTCAAATCCCGAAAACGCGCGACCGAACTCAAACTTGATTCGGCGAAACAAAACCTCACCCGGCTCAACGACATCATCAGCGAAATCGAGCGGCAGGTAAACAGCCTCAAGCGTCAGGCACAGAAGGCCCGCCGCTATCGCCGGCTCCGCGAGGAGATGCGCTCGCTGTTGAAGATCATCTTCACCGCCGATTACTACCGCTTGAACGAATCGATCGAGCGAATCGGCCGGGAGATGGAGGAGGCCCAGCGAACTCAAGCGACACTTGATGTCCGGCTCGCCGAACTGGAAGCCGAGCACCGCGCCGCTTCCGCCGAAGCTCGCGCAGCCGAAGACGAGCTTGCAGAATTGCGCAAGCGCGCGGCTGCCGTCGAACTCGAGGCCGATCGCGCCCGCACGCGCCGCGCGTTCGATGAGCAGCAGATCGGCGAACTGACCACACGCATAGAAGAGATCAACCGCGATCAACAGAAGCTCGACGAGCGCCTCGAGCTGCTCGCGGCGGAAGCCGAACGCCGCGGCACGAGTCTAACGACGCTTGAAGCCGAAGTCGCGGCCGAGCAGGCGGAGTTGCTCGCGCGCGACGGCGACTATCAGGAAGAACTCCGCGCCCTGCGAACCGCCGAGAGTGAGATTGAGCAGTTGCGGCAACGAATGCTCAGCGAGATCGGCGTTACCGAGCGGCTTCGCAATCTTACCTCGAGTCTTGAAGATTCACTTCGCCGTCTCGACTTGAAGCAGACCAGCCTCGGCGGCGAACTCGACCGCGCATCGACTCGGCGGACGGAAGCATTATCCGAGTTCGAGCGAGTCTGCGGTGAGGTCGAAGGTGATGCCCGGCGCATTGCGGAGCTTGGCGAGCGCATCGCCGAGCATTCCAGTACTCTCGAGCTAATGCGCGATGAAGCATCGTCCCTGCGCGCTGAACTTGAAGACGTCCATCAGCGGCGCGACTCAACGGCACACAGACTTACATCACTCGAAGACCTTGATGCCCATCATGCTTATTACTCCGATGCGGTGCAGCACGTTTTGTCGCGCGAACAAGCGGCTCGCATAAACGCGCTCGGCACACTCGCAGATTTCGTCGAAGTAGAGCCTCAATATGAACGCCTGATCGAAAGCCTGTTCGCGCGTGAGTTGCAAAGCATGCTGGTTCCTACAATTGATGATGCGCTTGCGGGCGTTGAATTCATCAAGAAGGAAGGATTGGGCCGAGGCGCGTTTCTGGTAGTCGGGCTTCACGGCGGCGAAGATGATTCAGAAGAACGAAGCGGCGATGGCGAACCTAGAGTAGACGAACCACGCAACGAAATAGAGCGGTGGCTCGTCGCGAGCGAAGACGAACGCCAACTGTTGCTGGTCCCCGAAGAACACGTTCCCGAGAATCGGCAGCTCCCGGCCGCCGATCTCACGATGCTGGACGCCATCGTTATTCAGCTTCACCCGGAGTCCGGGCCCCAAATGAATCCTGAACTCGACGACCGCGCGGCGCGCATGTTCGACGCCGACGAGGCGTCGCACGCATCGCGTTTCCAACTGGACGTGCTGCGAGCCATCGATCTTCTCGGAATCAGGCCCGAGATAAAATCCGTAGTCGAGCGCGCCTTTCCTGAGAAGTGCAGCGCCGCGGTCGTGCCCGACATCGAAGCCGCGCTTCATCTGTCGATAGAAAACGCTTCGATGATTTATGTCACTTATGACGGCGAGCAGGTTGCGGGAGGCCGCTTGATCCAGACGGGCGCGCAAGCCGGACAGAAGGGCACTTCGCTGCTCGGGATCAAGCGCGAGATCAAACAGCTTCGAGAACAAACGACGACAGTCACCGGCGAAGAGCAATTCGCATCGGAGAAACTGGCCGACGCGGAGCAGCGTCTGCACGTAATCGAAAGCGAAACGTTGTCGCTCGATCAAGCTCTTCGCGAGCGCGAAAAATCCGCCGCCGCGCGAAACTCGAATCTCGCGGGCCTCGAACGTGATCTCGAACGCGCCGAGCAACACGTTCGCGTGGTGCAATCGGAACTTGAACAATCGGCAATCGAGCGAACGGAACTCGAAACGCGAATCACCGGGCTCACATCGGATCTTGCTGCCGCCGAAGCGTCCCGCGTCGAGGTTCAACGGTCACTCGACGAAGCCGGCGTGCGATTCATCGCACTGCGAGCGCGCGTGGAAGATCTGTCGCAGCAACTGTCGGCCGTGCGCGCTTCGGTCGCCGCGCGCGCCGAGCGTTTGCAGGCTGCGAGATCCGATCTTCGTCGCATCGAGGCCGAAGCCGAAGAACTCAGATCGCGAATCAATCACAACAAACTCGAACTCTACGAAAGCCATAATCGCATCGACGCGTTGACCGCTTCGCTCGAAGAAGGAGCGACCGCGGCCATGCAATTTGAAGTCGAGCGTGCCTCGCTTGCGGAGTTGATTGACGCCGGCCAGATGCGGCTCACCCTGGGCCGGGCACGAACCGATGAGCTCGAGAAGACCCTCGGCGAAGTGAGGCACGCGACCGCCGCCGCCCACGATCATCGAGGACATATCGAAGTCGAGCGCGCGCGAATCGAGTCGGAAGCCGAGCACTTGACGCGCTCGTGCTTTACAGAACTGGCGATGTCCATCGAAGACGTGGTGACAAGCGTCGAGTTGGCCGGGAACCAAGCGCCAGAAGTCGGAACTCAGTCGCCGGAAGACGAAATTGTAGACGAGCATAGGAGCGGTGGCGCAGAGGAGATCGCTCCTCAGCCCCTCGACAACTCTGCTCCTCTTTCCTCCGACTATGCCTCCGGCGTTGATGCCGCTCGCACGCGTCACCATGAGTTGCGCGCGAAGCTCGACGATATGGGCCCGGTGAACATGATGGCGCTCGAAGAACTCGAAGAAGCCGATCAAAGATTCCAATTCCTGACCGACCAGCGCCGAGACATTCTCGATTCAATCAAGACGACCGAGGAAGCGCTCACCGAAATCAAGCGACGCTCGCGCGAGCGATTCCGTCACGCGTTCTTTCACATCAACGAGAACTTCCAGCGAATGTTCGTTGAGCTGTTCGGCGGCGGGCGCGGCGAGATGATGTTGATCGACGAAGAAGACGTGCTGGAGTCAGGCATCGATCTGATCGCGCAACCGCCCGGCAAACGGCTTCAAAATGTGCTGCTGTTGTCGGGCGGCGAAAAGGCGATGGCAGCCATCGCGCTCGTGCTTGCGATCTTTCAGTATCGACCGTCCCCCTTCTGCATCCTCGATGAGGTTGACGCGCCTCTGGATGAGGTTAATGTGGGCCGCTTCTCTGAAAAGATCATCGAGCTAAGCCGCGAGACGCAGTTCCTGATGATCACCCACAACAAGCGTTCGATGGAAGCGGCGCGCGCATTGTACGGCGTTACGATGGAAGAGCCGGGCGTGTCGAAGCTGGTCTCCGTCAAGTTCGAGTAGCGCAGCTCCAATACAGGGATGGACAGGACAGACCGGATGGATTCTAATAATCCTTGTTTGTTCTGATCATCCCTGTACGAGTCTTGAAGCTGTTATGCGCAAACGTTTCTTTTCATTCCAACTCATTGTCCTGATGCTCGTGGCGGCGTCCTTCGCCCATCAACGCGCGCAAAAGCTTGTTGATGGCGACGCATCGGCCGGCGAGATCAGCTTCACCTACAAGTTCGAGAACCCGCGCTTCTACATTCGAGTGATCGAGATCGACCTGGACTCGCGCGGCGCGGGGCAGTTGCGATTCATACGAGGCGAATCCGATGAGGTGCTCGACAGCAAGGTGAAGCTGCTGCCGCCAACCCTGGCTCGAATTCGGCAGCTCTTCGACACCAGTTCGTTTCTTGTCTCGGACACCGACTATCAGGATAAAAAGGATTTCTCACACCTCGGATGGGTGACGCTTGGGGCGCAGCAAGGGCCTCGACGACGCACGACGCGTTTCAACTTTACGACCAACCTCCAGATCAAGGAGTTGGGCGACATCTTTCGCGGCATCGCCTCGCAGGAGATGGCTCTATTCGACATCGAGAATGCCGAGCGATATCAACCGCTGGACTTGCCAAAGCAGCTCGAGACACTCGAGAACGACTTGCGCCTCGAGCGAATCGCCGAACCCGAGAGGCTCCTTGCCGCGCTAAACGAAATCGCCGGAGACGACTCACAGCCGTTGATCGCCCGGAACCAGGCAAAGAAAATCGTGGAGGCGATTAAGAAGGGCAAGTTCAAATCGCCGGTGAAAAAGGTCAGTAGTCCGTAGTCAGGAGTCCGTAGTCAGGAGTCAGGAGTCCGTAGTCAGGAGTCAGTAGTCCGTAGTCCGTAGTTAGGACTCGGAAGTCAGCTACGGACTACGGACTCCTGACTACGGACTCCTGACTACGGACTCCTGACTACGGACTCCGGACTTCCTCATGTTCATACCTCGCGGCAAACTCATTCACGACAATCTGGCGACAAGCTACGTCTTGATCGCGCCGCTCGTAGAGGACCTGGTGGAGGGCGGATTCTCGGGACTCGTCCAGGTGGTGCTCAGCGACACTGACAATTTCATAGTGCTGACTGGCGGCAAAGGCGCCTCAGTGATTCAAAAGACCGGCGAGAACTTCGGACTCATCACGTTAGATGAACTCGCCCAGCAAGCTCGACGCGAGCGAGGGCGCGTTGCCGTATCAGCGTATCCTCGAACCACCGCGGCGATCGTCGCCGGCCGAATGAACGCGCAACCGCTTTACTCGGGATTGAGCACCGAGTTTACCGATACGGAGAAGATGATCGGAAAATTTGTTCGGGAAGTGGAGCGAGAATGGTTCATCGAGGTCAATACTGAAAGCAATCTGCAGGCGCTGATACATTTGTTCGAGGGTCGATGTGAAATAGTCAGCTCGGTGAACGAAGGTGAAGCCGCGGCGTTCGACGGAAAGCCGGCGCTTGAAGCGCTGCTGCGCGATTGCCGCCGCGCTCGTGGAACCTTCGACGTTTTCCTGGCAGGCACAGACGAGAGCGCCGCGCCGGCTGGTCGATTCGCGGCCCTCGAGGCATCGGCGGAAGTATCCGGTCCGATAACTTTGACGCCGGTGAGTGAAGCGACTGACCAAACTTTAGATAGCAGGCAAAGCGAGGCGCTTCGAAAACTCTCCGTCATCGAATCTAACATCACCTCTTCGCGCGAGTATGAACACTTCGAGGCAGTTGACTTTCCAGTGTTCGAGCGCGTGGACCCTTCAGACAGCGGACAACCTCCAGTTTTTCCGGCGCCGCTTACTTTCGACATTGAACCATCGCCAGGCGATGATGGTACCCCGCTGGAGATTCTGACCGCCGATTTTAAGTCCTTAGTGACGGGCGACTTGATATTCCAACAAGACGCCTCGACTAATGACGGAGACATGGTTACGGACGATCTCAAGCGGCTGATGGGCGAAATCGCGCGCACAATCGAGGAAGCCGCTCAAAGCGTCGGCCGCCACGATGGGTTTTCGATGTCCCTACGCGCGAGCCAGCTCAAGGTGGCCGACCGGTACCGGTTCCTCGATCCTTTTGGCGGCGAGTTCGAATATCTCAGCGGCGAAATCGTCTTCGTGGGAAATACCACTGCCCAGGAGTTCGTGGCGGGATTCTCCGAAGCGCTCAAGCTCGCCATTCAATCCGTCACCGAATCGACCGCTTATCCGGAGAGATTTCGCGCCTACGTGGCTGAGGACCTGAGGAAGCTGCTCGCGCGCGAGCCTGCGCAGTTTGAAAGCGTCGGCCTCCACCAGGTTATTCAGAATTTGATCAGCGGTTCGTAGTCCGTTCGTAGTCCGGCGTTCAGGCGGAAGTTTGTATGACTCTGGAGAACGGCGCTACGCACTTCCGCCTGACTGAAGGCCGGACTACGAACTTGCACAGGCGAGGTAATCCGTCGCTTCTTCAAACGCCGCGGGGTCATCTCCAAAGCGATCAATCCACTTAACAGCGGGCCACGCTCGCCACCACGTAAGCTGACGCTTGGCGTAGTGCCGAGTGTCCAGCTTCATTTGATTGAGCGCGTCTTCGCGAGTGCGCTTGCCTTCGAGATACTCGACCACCCGCCGATAGCCGTGAGCTTGAAATGCCTTTGCCGAAGGCGGAACACCCGATGCGATCAAGGACTCAACTTCTTCAACAAGTCCGCGCGCAAACATTTCGTCCGAGCGGTTGTTGATCCGGGCGTACAATTTCTCTCTCGGCGGATTGAGCGCGATCACTCTAATGCGCGAAGCGAACTCGGGCGCGGGCGGAGTTTGTGGCTGGGACTCGGAGATTCGGTTGCCGGTTTGAAAATAGACTTCGAGCGCGCGCATCGCGCGCGACCAGTCGCGAGGGCTGATCCGGATCGCCGACGGAGGGTCAACTCTCTCGAGCATTCGGTGCAAATGTTCCGGACCACGTCTGTCGCGCAATGCAATCAAGCGGTCGCGAAGCTCTGTGTTCGTCTTTGGTCCTTCAAACAACGGCCTTGTCAGGGCTCGAAGATAAAACCCCGTGCCGCCCGCAAGTATCGCAGTGCGTGCGCGTGATTCCACGTCATGAATTTTGTCGGTGGCCACGCGAGCGTACTCACCCGCGGTGAAATTCTCGGTGGGATCGGCGATATCGATCAGATGGTGTGGCACGCCTCTCTGGTCGGAGGCAGGGACCTTGGCGGTTGCGATGTAGATTCCGCGATAGATCTGAACGGAATCAAGATTGATGATCTCGCCGTCAAAGGCGAGCGCGAGCTTGATTGCGAGCTCGCTTTTGCCCGACGCGGTAGGCCCGACGATCACCGGTATGAGTTTCGATTTGCCGATTGTCACCCGAGGATGTTCGCAGCTTTCATCGGCTCTTCGCTGCTGATTCTGAGACAGGCACGGCATGGCCTTTCTTGACCACTAGATTCAGGTTCTCATCCACGGACTCCCAGAAGATGCGCCCCTGCATCATCTCATCCGTCGTCTTCTCGCCCCAATGCACAACCTTCGTAGGATCGGGGTTGAATTTATTTGCAGCGCTGTTGTCATACGTGCCTACGAATTCGACGGCCGTTCCCTTCTGCACGCGCATCGGTTCAACAAGCGTGTACACTCGCTGCCAATTGAAATCGTAGCGCGGAACTTCGAGCACGGTTTCGACGCGCCCGTCGGGGTAAGTGAATCGCATCGCGTAAGATTTGCCACGCAGATGCATATGGACGTGAAAGAACCGGATCACGCCGTCCGAGTCGAACGTCTTCTTCGCAATGAGTGAGTAATTCGAGTCGCCGGCCGGGATCTCGACGTCCTTGCGATCGCCGAACAGCACGCGAAGGTTCTTCCTCACGACTCCATCAGCGAAGTATATGCCCACTGATGTCTGATCGACGCGCTCCTGATCCGACGGCGCGTAGTGAACCTGGATGCCCAGCCGCATACCCTTGGGGATTCGCACCGACGTGCCCTCGGGAAGGATGACCGTGTCTACACCCGGCGCCCACCCGGAAAGCATGATTGTTCCGCGCGCGGTCGGATCGAAATCACCGGCCACATAACCTTCGGGCGGCGTCTTCACACCGGGAGGCACGACGTGAGTATTTGCGTGATGCACGGCCCTCGCATTGCCGGGACGGGTCGCGACGCCCTTAATCCAGGTGTCTTCAGGAAACACGTAGTCGAAAAAGAAGAAGACGTATTGATCCTTCGCGCTCGGCTTGAGAGTGTATGGGTGCTGCACCTTGACCACCAGATCCGGTTCGCCATTAACCCAATCGTCGTTCCAAACACGCGGCCCCGGCATGTCCTTAGGATTTCCCCGGCTTGCGCCCGCGTCCACCCATTTCGCAATGGTGGCGATCTCCGCATCGGTGAGCCTCGGATCATTCACGTAGCGCCCGACCCGCCCGGCCGCGTGAAACGGCGGCATCTCGCGTTTGACTATTTTTTCCCTGATGGACCGAGCCCAGGGCCGGGCCTCTTCGTAGGTAACCAGCGACATCGGCGCCATTCCACCTTGACGGTGACATCCTTCACAGCGCTTTTGAAGAATGGGCGCGATGTCTCTGCAGAAAGTTATCGCGCTCTTTTCGCTTCCTGTTTCAGCATCAGTCGGCCGGGCGCCTCCGACTGAGACTCCGAGACACAACGCAAACAACGATGTGACCAGAATAATCTTCTTCATCTCATGGTCTCCTCCTTCAACAGAAAGCGGCGCCGCGACTGATCCAGGCGCGCACGATCAGCGTGCATCAAATCGTGGTGCGCGTCAAACTCAAGCGGAAGTTTTGCGCGTCTCGCCGGAACCAAGCTCGAGATCGCCTCACTTATCGAGCGCTGATGGCAATTTGAAATTCACGATGATAGAGTGCGCGCCTAACCCAAGGAGCCTGTCATGCGCCAATTAACTCACAGCTCGATTGCAGCTTCATTCATATTGATTGCGATCTCGTGCACGATCTTGTCGTCGCCGGTTCAGTACATCTCATCCGACACCTACACCCGCTACGAGCTGCTTGCGCCTGAAAGCCATCAATTCAAGATTTACTATGAGGTCACCGAGACGCGGCCGGGCGCCAGGTATCATTTCAACGCGATTCGCGAGGGCGCCGAGGCTTCGGATGAATCGGTAATTGATCTCGCAACCGGAAAGCCGCTGAAGTTCGAAGTCGTCACCGGGACGCAAGCCGCCGAAGCCTCCGGCGACAAATCCAACCCGCAGGCCGAGCGCTTCAATCCAACGAGTTCTTACATCCAGGTTCACCTCGCGCGCCCCGTGCCGGCGCGCGGAGAGTACCGTTTGGCGATCATCAAGACCTACAAAGACGACAAGAGCTACTACACCGAAGGCGACGCAATCGTCTTCAAGCGCCCGCTTGGGATTCCCCGCGACAGCGTTGTGCTTCCGGCAGGTTACGAGATCGTTTCGTCTTCGGTCGCGACTCAGGTGCTGAGTGAAAAGGATGGCCGCCTGAAGCTTTCATTCGTCAATGCCGGCAGCGGAGGCCAGCTCGAGGTCAACATCAAAGCAAAACGGCTGCCCGTTCCAGCAAAGAAAGCGGAGGCGACGCAATGAACTTAATACGAACCAGTTTTGCGTACCTGGCGATGTGCTCAATCAGCGCCGGATTTCTATTTATGTCGACGGAGCACCGAGCATTCGGTCAGAACCCGGCATTCACCGAACGCGCGTATCAGGATCGCGAGATTCTCTACGAACTGCAAGCGCCGGAGACACACGCCTTCCGCATTACCCACGACTACACCGTTCGCAACCTCGGCGAGAAATATTACTTCAACGTCGTTCGCGCCGGGAGTCACGTCACAAATCCCGAGAGCATCGACCTGGACACTGGAGCGTCCCTGAAGTGGGAAACCATCGACGGCAAGACGGCACGCGAGAGAAAACTTGCGGTCGGCGAAGTCAAAGACGACACCGAGATCGTAGTGACTTATCTTGCGAACGCACTTGCGACTGGCACAACGAATCGGATTCGTCTCAAGGAAACCTATGCCGATGCGAAGAGTTTGTATCTCGACGGCGATGAGCTGGTCTGGGATCGCACGTTTGGGCGCTTGCGCAACACGGTGGTATTGCCGGCGGGCTGGTACTTGACTGCGTTGTCGGCGCCCTCGACGATTCAGACGCTTCCGGATGGCCGCGTTTCGATCTACATAATTAATCCACGCAACGATGACATTCGCGTTTACTTGCGCGCTCGGCGACGCATGGAACCGAAGACAGGGTAGACCCGGAAGCATACGGCTCAAAAATCATGATTGCGTTTCTGACTCTCTTGATCTCTCTTCGAACTGATGTCGCTCGGCCAGTTTCTCTCCAAGCAAGTGATTCAACACAGCGGTTCGAGCCTTGAAGCCGGTAACCTCGCGCCACGCGACCAATGCCAGTCCGACCAGGATTATGGCGGCGCCGACAAGACTGTGGGTCGCGTACCCGATCGCGAAGCCGATCAGGATAATCGCCACCAGCAACAAGTAATATAAGATCCCGTGAGTGCGCCGCGCATTGATCGAGCGACGCAGATCCTCAACCTCTCGATCGATATCGTGCCGGCTCTTTGCGTCGGGATCGTGACTCACGACTTTCATTGTTCAGCTCCAGCTTTGAAACAGTTCTCACGCTTCACGCATCACGCTTCACGCTTCACGAATCAGTACCGCTTCAACTGATCCAGATAACCTTCGAAGTTCCGATTCATTTCCGCAAGGCTGTCGCCGCCAAACTTCTCGCGCGCCGCGTCGGCCAGCACGATCGCAACCATCGCCTCGCCTATTACTCCCGCCGCCGGGACAGCGACGATATCAGAACGTTCAAACGCCGCGGATGATTCTTCCTTGGTCACGACATCGACGCTCGCAAGCGGCTTTCTCAGAGTTGAGATAGGTTTCAAGTGCCCGCTGATTCGCACTTCCTCACCGTTGGTTATTCCGCCCTCAATGCCGCCGGCGCGATTGGTCGGACGCGTAAACGAGCGACTCGTCGGATCATAGCCAATCACGTCGTGCAGGTGCGACCCTGTACTTCGGCTGACCTCGACACCCGCGCCAATCTCGACGGCCTTCACTGCCGGAATGCTCATTATGGCTTGAGCCAACCGTCCATCGAGTTTTCGATTCCCTTGCGTGTGTGAGCCAAGCCCCGGAACAACGCCGCGCG